>UMHO01005226.1_pt1 | contig 28209 bp, 27 predicted proteins | sample 1965561 | NCBI WGS metagenome assembly UMHO01 (sample SAMEA4836102, study PRJEB28245) | human gut metagenome | biome: gut microbiome; material: fecal sample | place: Denmark | collected 2008 | reverse complement strand
CACCTCACATATAACTGAATCATAGCCTGATTGTAAGGTACCATATCATCAAAACAATGTCAATATAAAATAAACTTCCCCTTTATTTTTGGCTAAACGCCCTAAATAAAAAGCCCCTTATTTAAGGGGCTTTCGTTTAGTTTTTCTTTTCAAAATCGTGTTTTTCCTTGAGGAAGAACAAGACGCCGATTGGAATCGAAGCGGCATAACACAAAGTTGAAATTCCCAACGTCAGCCAAGGCTGGCTCATGACAAAACTGGCGAACAAAGCGACAATCAACATCATGGGGATAAACATATATGTCGGAACTTTCATCTTTTTGGTGGAGATTGTCGGTATCCGACTGACCATCAGGAACGAAACGACGCACATCAAAATGCTGCAAAACATATTGGAGCGAAAAACGGCATATTCCGGAAAGTCAAATGAAATCATAATCGGCATAATCGCCAAAGCAGCGGCGGCCGGAGCCGGAACGCCGACAAAGAAATGATGCCAATATTCCGGCTGAGGTTCATCGTCAAGCATGGTGTTAAAACGGGCCAGACGCATCGCCATACCGATAGAAAACAGCAGGCAGAAAAACCAGCCGAATTTCGGCAGATCAAACAATGTCCACTGATACATCAGAATAGCCGGAGCTACGCCGAAACTGACAAAGTCAGACAGGGAATCCAGCTCGGCACCGAATTTGGTAGAACCTTTCAGCATCCGGGCAACACGGCCGTCCAAGCCGTCAAACAGAGCTGCAAGAAAGATGCAGATAACCGCTTTAACCCAATCCTCCTGCACGGAATAGCGAATGGAAGTCACACCGGCACACAAAGCCAGCATGGTGACAATATTCGGAGCGATTTTGCGAAACGGCAAACGACCGCCGAACCCCGGTTTAGACGGCAGGGTTTTAGAAGATGTCTTTTCCATTATCTGACTACTCCCTTAACCTGTGCGGCATCGCTTTTCAAATGGGCAATAACGCTTTCACCGGCAACCATTGTCTGGCCGAGGCAGACCTGCGGCTCAACGCCCTCGGGAAGATAAACATCCAAACGGGAACCAAAACGAATCATCCCAAAGCGTTCACCGGCTTTATACTCCTGCCCTTCCGTCGCTTCACATAAAATGCGGCGGGCCACTAATCCGGCAATCTGAACAAAGGCAATGTCTTTGCCGCTTTTAGTCTTCATCGCCAGCAGCTGGCGCTCGTTATCCTTGCTTGCTTTATCCAGCGTGGCGTTAAAAAACTTTCCGGGAACATATACGGCTTTGGTAATTTTTCCTTCAGCCGGCGCCCGGTTGACGTGAACGTTAAAGACGCTCATAAACACGCTGACGCGGGTAAACTTCTGGTCACCGAGACCAAGTTCTTCCGGAGCCTTGACCTTGGTAATCATCTGCACAATACCGTCCGCGGGAGAAACAACGACATCGCTGATTTCCGGCGTAACGCGTTCGGGGTCGCGGAAGAAATAAAAGCACCAAATTGTTAAAGCAATACCTATCCAGCCTAAGGGTTCCCACATCATTGCCAACAATGCGGTAACGGCAGCAAAAATGCCTACAAACTTCCATCCCTCGTTGTGGATATTGGGAAGAATGTATCTACGCCATGAGATATCTATGGTTTTCATGTATTATAGTCCTTTAAAGGGCCTGCCGATATGCAGCGGTGCCGTGACGCTGTCAACTGCCGCAGCGCCGAATACCGACAGGCAATTAATATTTAAATGTAATTTTTCCAATTACAACAGTCAGGTAAGCATATTTTTTGCAAACAGGCAAGTTTTATCTATCGGACTTCCCCAACAGAAAGGCGGCTGAAAAAAATCGAAATTAGATATTGCAATTATGCAAAATTATTAGTATAAACTTTGCAGATGATGCGCTTGTGGCGGAACAGGTAGACGCTGCAGACTTAAAATCTGTTGTCCGCAAGGACGTGCCGGTTCGATTCCGGCCTAGCGCACCATTTATTTTGCTTGTAAATCAAGCACTTAAGTTAAGAGCTAGGGCTGAAAAGTTAGGCCCTTTATTTTTTTTAAATCCTTCAAAAACAAGTACTTACATTTTTGCTTTACAATAAACAACTATGGGAGAGCAAAATGTCTGAAAACTGTATGGCAAACTGTATGGCATCTAAAATCCATTTACAGTTGCGAAACAAAATTTTCTATTATAGAGTTGAGTTACCAAGAGTTAATAACAAGAGAAGATATAAAATCATCTCTCTTCATACACAAAACTACTTTGAAGCTCAGGAAAAAATTAAACAAATGATTACACAAGAAGAAAAGTTAATTCGTTTACGCAGGTTGTTTAATAATTTGATATTTGAAACATCAGACACAACCGGCATTGCAACTTTTGTTACCAGTTTTTCTAGAAGATTATCTAAACGCAATAAAGTTGAAGATGTAACCGAATTATACTCTTTATATTGTAGTATGTCTGAAGAGATGAAAAAACTCAGTGAAGAAAACAAAAATTTAATAAATCAGATTAAAAGTCTAGAAAATGTTATTAAAGAATATATTGGTCCATTAAATGTTGCTATGGCAGAAATTTGTAAACCTAAGCAATCTGTTTCAGAACCGCAAATGCCAAGTTATACAATTGGACAAGTTTTGGATAATATGTTGTTACAAAAATCTGCATCTAATACCCAAACATATCAAACAAGAAAAAGACAAACCATTGTTAATTTACTTACAAATGCCGGACTTTCTTTAGATGATGACTATGCAAAATTTCATGAAGTTTCAATGATTGGAAAGTTATCTAAAAATATCATCAATGATACATCAATTAAAAATGATAGTAAAAAGACGAGAGTTAATTATCTTAAAGAATTGGCTACCTGCGGACATAATATTAATCCAGACGTTTATAAAAATAACATTCTCAATCTCTTTCCTCAAATTGATAATACAAAGAAAATTGATAAGAATCCGCACAGACCATATGAAAAAGATAAATTGCTTGAAATGTTTAATCCAAAGCATGACTATTTTCAAAAGAATCCTGATGCGTTTTGGGCTTGTATGATTGCTTTGTTTACCGGGGCCAGGATGAATGCGGCTATTACCTTACAATATAAAGATATTCTTGTAAAAGATGGTATTCCTTGTATTCAGTTTTGTTCAGACCATAAAATCAAACAACTTAAAAATGAAGCATCCGAGCGTTTTGTTCCTATTCATCAACAATTATTAGATTTAGGTTTTGTTGATTATATAAATCGGCAAAAGGCAAGATTAAAAGCCAAAGACACTGATTTTATCATTAAGAAATGTCAAACGAAGAGCGGAGAATACAATAACAAATTCTTTACGCGCGAGTTATCTCCGTTTTTTATGGAAATTAAGGTTAAAACCGGTAATAACGATGGCTTTGATTTTCACTCTTTTAGAAAAAATCTTAGTATTGCTTTGCAAGATAGCGGTGTTGGTGCAACTTATATTAACGATATCATTGGTTGGGAAGGCAAAACAACCATGGAACAATCTTATTCCAACCATACACTTGCACAAATTAAAGCTGAAATGCATAAATTCAGCTATGATTTTCTAAAACCACATTTTGCAAAATGGAAAACCATCATGGCAAAGAAGTAAAAATTTTAAGTAATTTTGTAGAAGAGGATACATTATGGGAAAGATTATAAAAGACACTATTGAAGAATATATGAAAAGTATAAAAGAACCTTTTTGTTCTGAGGCTGATTTTCAATTTTCCCTAGCATTATTTTTAAATGATAAACTCTCTGATTTTAATGTTATTTTAGAATATCCTATCAATACGGATAAAAATAATTATATTTATATTGATATCTGCTTAGTAAATAAATATTCAAAAGAAAAATATTATATAGAACTAAAATACAAAACAACCAATGCTAATATAGAAAGACATGGTATTCAAAACATTATATTGAAGAAACAACAAGCTCAAGATTTAGGAAGATATTTTTTTATTAAAGACATTCACAGGATTGAACAATGCAACAATATTAAAGGTGGTTTTTGTTTGTTACTAACTAATGATCATCTTTATTATGATGAAAACGCTTCTCCTAAAGACACTCTAGATCAAAGTTTTAGAATAAACCATGGTAATGCAATAAAATCAGGTTTTCATTCTTGGAAAGAGGTTAAAGATACAGATAAACATTGGACTGCAAAATATCCACCTATACAAATTCAGCAAAACTATAAATGTGATTGGAAGGAATGTTTGGGAATAACAGGTTTCCAATATCTTTTATTACAAGTAGATAAGAAATAATATTTTGAATAAAACTTACGCACAGGTTAAGTTTTTACCGCTCCGATTTGACGAATAACACGCCAATATGAATTTGGAGTTCGAAAACTGTATAGCGCAGATACATAGAGAGGTATGGATGTCAAAGTTCCTGCCTCTTTATTTTTTATTGTCCACATCTTTATTTGGTAACTTCCGTTGAATTTTTGAGTAACGACTTACCTTTTTCACCCAAACAACAATTTTACAAACGCATGCGATTTTCGTCTGATTTTTAATTTTTGCCATCAGCATGTCTTAAGTTCATTCTCTTTTACACCAATAATTGCACCTACTCAACCTGTGCGTGTTTCTGATGATCAGGCAACACATAAAAAAATAAAAATTCTTTTATGAAAATTCAAAGAGTTACATCGATGATGAAATTTTTTTCAAAAAAGCTCTGATTTTTTTCAATTCTAGTATATATGGCTTCGATTTTTTTGGGGCCAGTCGGACTTCTGTCCGAAACATTCACTTAAACTAAGAAAGTAAAAAATATGATAAAAGAAAGAAAAAAAGGTGTGAGGACAGCTGTAAAGCATAGCACCATATTATATAAAACCCCTTGGTTGTCAATAGATTATTGGAAACAATGGGAAAAATGTTCAAAATTAAATCTTCTTTATTATACGTCATTGTTCAGAAATGTTGGAATTGGCGAATATTATTTGAAAGATTGTTTGGGACTAGTCTGCGCCGTTGCCAACGAGCTTAAAAAGAAACGCGTTGATTGGGCAAATGAAATATATCCCGAGAGTGAAAATATTTGCGGTGATATTCGAGACAAAGATGTATTTAATCAGCTTGTTAAACTTCACAAAGAAAAAGGTTGTACCGGTGTTTTAGCTAGCCCTCCTTGCCAAAGTTACACACTTAGCAACACCAAACGCAACCCGTCAGACGACAGAGGACTTTTGTTTGAGCCAATGCTTGAGTTTATCAAAGCTGTTGATGCAGAGTGGGTTTTAATCGAAAACGTTCCGCAGATGTTAACCGTTGAGCTTGATGATGGTCGCATTGTCGGAAAGTATATTGTTAAAACCCTCGAAAGTTGGGGATATTACGTTAATTACGGCATTCAAAACGCTGCAGACTTTTTTACTCCTCAAAATCGCAAACGAGCAATCATTTTGGCTCATAAGAAAGCACCTTGGCCGTTACCTGAACCGCATACAGAGAAGATTAATTTGTGTGATGCCATCGGTGATTTGCCTTCAATTGAGGCAGGCCAAGACAGCGGCATAAAATGGCATTATGCACCTGCCTGGCCAACTCCCTATATTGAAGTAATGAAGCACACACCGAGCGGATGTTCTGCACACGATAATTTAGTTTGGAAACCCGTAAATGCAGATGGTTCGCCAAGCAAGGCTAAATTCAAATGTAGCTATAAACGCAAGCCTTGGAATAATCGGAGTGGCGCAATTTTACAAGACTCAAAAGGAGTTTCAGGCTTTACAAATGTTCACCCAGGACGCTTATTGTCTGATGGGACATACAGTGATGCTCGTTGCTTAAGTATTCTTGAGTTGCTCAGAGTGACGGGATTACCTGATGACTATCCTATTCCTGAATGGGCTAGTGACAAGCTAATTCGTGATGTCATTGGGGAAGCCTTTGTGCCGCTTCATGTGCTCGAAATCTGCAAAAACCTCAGACGTTAAGCATAAAATATTGTCATTGGCGTCGGTATTGCCAGATACCGGCGCTTTTTTATGCATATATAAGTAGAACAGCTTGTTTTCTCCTTATTGTCCCAAGAGCCACTCCAAAGCATTAAGTTTTTTGATACCATTATAATCAGCCGTTCCATAATCTCTTGTAAGAATAAATTTCGGATAATGGTCTCGAATTGCTTCAAGAGGTCGTAATTCTCGTTGCAAAACTTCGCTATCCATTACTGTATTGGCAATTTGATAATATTCAATGCCATTTTCGTTTTCAGCCACAAAATCAACTTCTAAGGCTTTAATCTTTCCATCTTTGTCTTTAATGTCAACCTTGCCGACATAAACAGTATAACCTCGACGCAACAGCTCTAAATAAATGATATTTTCTAAGATATGTCCGTCGTCTTTATCTTTGTTGCCAAGCAAGTGCTGACGGATTCCCATATCAACCAGATAAAATTTATTTAGGGTTTTAAGCATTTTTTTCCCTTTTACATCATATCTGTCAGCTTGATACAAGACATGTGCGTTCTTAAAACCATCTATATAATTTTCAACCGTTTGTGGTTGGATTTTCATTCCATCTGAAGTTATAATGTCGCTAATTTTCTTGATGGATATTTCCGAACCAATGCAACTTGCCATAAACTTTATAACTCTCCTTAAACGGCTTTCCTCGCTTATGCCGGAATTTTCCATGACATCTTTTAAGATTATGGTGTTAAAAATCCCTTCAATATAAGTGTGAATTTGCTTCAAGACATCCTTGCTACCCTGCTTAATAAAATACGTGGCATAAGGAAAAGAACTGAACGTCAAATAATCTTCATATATTTTATCTAAATTTTGTTGAGCTTCTTTTGAATATGTTTCATAAAATTCTTTATATGAAAGAGGATACATTTTTATTTCAACATATCTTCCGGCTAAAGAGGTTGCCCATTGTCCAGATTGTAATTTTGAGTTAGAACCGGTTAAATACAAATCAATATTACCTTTTTCAAACAAGCTTCTGACAGCTTTTTCAAAGTCAGAAACATTCTGTATCTCATCTAAAAAAACATAATTTTTCTTGTTTGGTATTATATTCTCTAAAATGTGTTGGTAGAGATTTTTATAATCCAAAAGATTTTCATTTTCTAACTCTTCTAATTTTATTATTTGGATTTGCTTTTCTTCGACACCTTGTTGCAATAGTTCTTGTTTGTATAAATCAAACAAAGTAGATTTACCGGAACGACGAACTCCTGTAACAATCTTTATCAAATTAGCATCTTTGAAAGATAAAAGTTCTTTAAGATATTGCGGTCTGTTTATCATGTAGCACCTCCATATAGCATATACTATACATCAAAAACTAGAGAAAAGTAAATAGTTTTTATGTTGCAATATAAAAAAATATGAAAAATTTGTTTTTTTATAAAAAAATGTATAATATTCATATAGGATACCAGATCTCTGACACCCGACCTGCTATGCCCCATATGGAAGTATCCGCCTGGAGGTATACCGTACCCGATACCATCACCAGCCGTATATGGCAGGTATCCCCATCTATAGGCGGGTAAAAAAGCCCTTACGTGTAGTGAATTTTTAGGAATGTCTTTTTCAGTAAACTATAAATATAATATTTCCAAGATATTATGTATAAAAAAAATCATGTTTTAGTAATTACACAATCAATTTCTATAAAAAAAAATAATTCTATATAAATGTATCACGAACCATTGAATGGATACCATACATTGGATAATGACTGCCTAAAAGCGTTAAATAGCATTATCCAAGCTGATTTTAAGCATGGGATACGAAGAAGCAAAAACAATGCGTCTTTTGTTATCATTATACTCAAAATAAATTATAAATAAATGAATTAAAATAAATAAAAATAATGACTTAAGTAAAATTAAATATAAAAAATAAATGTAAAAAGTAAGAATAAAGAAGATGAAAATAAGAAAGAATAAACAAAAATATAAACAAGTATCGTTGCAAGAGATAATGGCACAAATACCTAAAAACAATATGCCAAAGAGTAATGCAACGATAAGTATTGAAGATTATATATATGTATTAGGTATTATAAGAAGATATGGATTAAATTATATTATTGATAAAGTAAAAGATAAATTTGAATTAAGTAATTTTGTTTTACCTTTATTTGAATATGGTATTTCTTTTAATGATTATTTAGTTACTTCTTCTATTTTATCTGTTTATCCTAATATTAGATATGATAATAATAATTTTAAAAAGATGTATAGCGGTAAACTTAATGGGAATCAAATAAACCGTATCCAAGAAATAGTTAATAAAATCTCTAGTATTTCCAAATGTTTGAATAATCTAAAACTTAACCAGAACACTCACATAAACAAGCCTAAAGCAACCACAGATTCACAAAATAATATTAATCTAAGCAAACCTATACCAAATAAAAAAGCAGAATCCTACGGTCAAAAAACGGATACTTCTAATAATCAAGTAAATTACAATAAATCTGACTATGTTAAACTAATTATGAGCAATTGGATTACAGGAATATATAAACCATCTTATCTTTTATCAATTCGATTACCTGAACATCAAGCTACAAATAATGAATTTAAGTCTAATACACATTTAAGAATGATTATGAAAGTATTTGAAAAGAAATTATTAGGTAGGCATTGGAATAAACATCATCTTCGTTTTATTGCTTTTGCAGAAAATGGAACAAATACAAATTGGCATTATCATGTTTTGTTTAATCAAAGTAACTTTACTGAAGATGAATTACAAGAAACTATATTACAAACAAGTATTACATTAAAGCTGCCATCATATTGTTTGTTACTCGAACCAATAACCCATAATGCGAAAAATGTTAACTTTTATTGTGAAAAAGAAATTAAGGTATTAGAAAATGGAAATTTTAACAGTGACAGTATTATTTTATCTGATTGTTTGTTTTACATCTTCAAAAATGCATAAAATGATGAAAAAGTAACTCACTAAAAACTACATTAATTATTTGAAATTTTATAAATATCTCGTAAAATCATATCACATATCTTCATAAACAACCCGTGGATAGCCGGATTTGGTAAAAGTAATAAACCTATACCGAACAAAAACATTGTGTCTATGGATAAAAAATATCGTAGATTAAAAATCATTATATAATTCTTATCTCTATCCTAAGTTCTTTATTCTTTAGTTTCCATAAAGCAATTGCTGGAAAAATACTATCATCTTCTGTTAACAATCCATATTTTCTATAAATTTCTGTTACTCCAGCGAGATAGTTTCTTCCTTTGTTTATTGTCAGTTCTTTTTGTATTTCACTATTAAAACATACCGTAACCTTATTTTTGGTACTATCTAGATTATCCAAGATTACTTTAGGCAAAGATAAAATTCTTGCTCTTATATCATTAGCAGTAATTCTCTTTTCTACTTGAATTATATTTTCTTCTGTTTCATAGGCTTGGCTTATATTTTCTGGTGTTGCGGCTTCTGAAAACATCAATCTATCCATATATTGTTTATTAAAATTTGGCTTATATACAAACCCCAACTCATTATCTATACAGCTATCTATTAATGTTTTTCCATCAATCAAAATAATGGGAGTTACTTGCTCTTCGCTAAATTCTTCTTTTGTTGTTTTAGAAAACTTAGCTGTTGTTATAAAAATACCGACTGCTTTGTTTTTGTTAGCAACATAAGATAATTCACGAACATCTTTGATATTTATGGTATTTGATGGCTTATATCTTTTAGCTTGAATACAATATCTTCTAAAATCTTGTCCCCCTAAATCACCAATTCCATTCCGAATAGCGGTTAAATCAATTCCACCATCTCTTGAACGCTGAGTGACAACAACTTCATCCAAACCTATTGCTTCAAGATACTTTTTTAAGAATTCTTCAAATTTATATCCAGTTTCGAAATACTCATAAAACTGTGTAAGAATTTCATCATATTCAACTGCAGATATATTAATATTCTTTTTCATTGTAAATCCTATCAACTTTGGGATGAAATATTATAAGAAACACTATATCTAAAAATAATATAAAAACAACTATTATCATCAATCTTCATCAATAACTTAGTGGCTTTGATGACTATAAGTAAAAAAATAAGCCCGATTTGATTAAACTCTTTTCGGGCTTGGTGTTTAATATTCTTCGGCAAGCATAATCGTCATAACTCGGTTAGTTATATTTGGATTACATGGATTTTCTGAATAAAATCGATAATTTTTATCATAATAATCAATTTTCCAATAAATTTGTTCTCCTTTATAATAAAAACTGCCAAAATCGTGTTCGTTATATGGATCGTTTGCTTTGGTGAAATTATTAAAACATCTAACTTGATTTAATATTTCAGCTAATTCACTTTGACTTTTGGCTGATATTCCACAAGATAAGGTAACTCTTCCGCCGCTAAAGCTTCTTCTAAAGTGATCATTTAATGTTTTGATATCAGTCATTAGTTTGCACTTTCAATGAGTTTATTTGATATCAAAAACATCTTAAAACGTCTCAAGGCTTGTCTAACTGAAGTATGACTTCTTTTACCATAACTTGATTTTTTACCGTTAATTTCATATTCAGGTAAAATTAAAGCAATATTTTCAACCAAATGAGACAGAGTATAACCTTCAGCACGACACAATCTTTCAATTCTTCCTTGATAATCAAAAGCGGTGGTAGGTTTGTAATTATTGTTTAACAACCAATTTTCAAATTCTTTCAACATAGCAAATCTCCTTATAAACGAACAATTTCAGTCATAACAGCACAGCCTCTTGCTTTTTCAGCTGCACAAGCATCCATTGCTTCGGATAAGGACCAATAAATAGTAGGTAACAAGATACCATTGACTTTGATTTGATACATAGCATTTCCTTTCATAAATAGTTGTTTACTCACTAACTATTTAAATCATGCCGTGTATTTTCTTTATTGGGAGCCCCTTATTTTCTACTTTCTGGTAACATTTTGCTACGATTTGGACGGGATTACTAATTTACAGACAAAAACAATGCAATATGGATATTTTTTTTACAAGCTTAGTAATTTTAGCTCAAAATTTTCTTTCACTTGCTTCCAATTTGGCATTTTTAGAGACAAAAGATTATAAAAGTCATCAGTGTGTTTATCAAAATAAGCATGGCAGAGCTCATGATAAATAACATAATCTATTGATTGTTTGCTGGCTTTTATCAAATCGGGATTAAGTACAATCTCATGTTTTTTAAGATAACTTCCCCAACGTCTTTTTAGTTTTCTGACTTTAAGCGTGGGCATTTCTAAATCAGGAAAGGCTTTGATACATTCTTTTAATCTCTCTTGAAAAATCACATTTGCGCGACCGAGTAGCCAAGTTTCAAAAGCCTTATTAATTTCATCAATCTTTTGTGGTGAAGAGGAAAGAATATAAATTTTATTCTTTAATACCTTAACCACATTTTTGAGAGCTGCTCTTTCAATGATTATTTGGTATTGTCTTCCTAAATAAAGGGCAGAACTTCCTGATTCATAAATTTTGCTTTCAGGGGCGTTGAACTGCTTAAAATAATCAATTTGTTTTTTTATCCAAAGAGTTTTGCGCTTAATAAAATCGTCAATTTCAAAGTCTTTTGCCTGCTTAGGTGCTTTGATTATAACCTGAAAATCTGGATATACCTCAGCAGCCAAAGATTTTCTGTCTTCTTTGATAATTTTAAATTCACTCATCAGAGCATATCCTTATTTTGTACGGCTAAGTTCCATGCTGTATTAACAATTTGCTCAATTGTATCGGCAGAAAGCTTTTCATCAACTTCGTCAAATAAATAATCTTCAATCGCAAAGAAAATCTCTCTTTTAACCGATGTATTGTTTTGGAAGTCAACAATCTTATGAGCTTTAATGATTTGAACAATATCTTCAACAATTTGAGAATAATCTTTTTCATCAGACTTAAAGAACTTTCTGATGTTGCGATAAAACGGATGATAAATTTTGTTTTTACGCAATTTTTCAGGAATATCAGAATCTTCATAATCGGTAACAGATTTTTGACATTCTTTAGCTTGGGCAAGCAGAGCAGCTAAATCTTCTTTTTTGGCTTGTTTTAGCTCTTGCAAGATTTTATCTATCAATTCACTAAATTTACCATAAAAAGCTTCATCTTGATCATAACGCTCTTTAATAACTTTCTTTGTTTGTGCCAAAATAGCATCAGCTTTTGATTTATCCGACAAACCATTTTTATCATCTTCAATATATTGGTTAAATTCCCTCATATCGGAAAGGCTGATTTCTTTTGATAAAACCTCAACATCTTTAGCTGTAACATACTTATCCAAGAGTTTCATAATCTGGTCTTTGTACTTAGAAAAATCTACTTTTTCAGCTAAAGAGAGTTGCGTCGTCTTTTTTATTTCCACAAAACGTTTGAGGTCTTTTTTATATTCAAGCAGTTTGTCGGTATCCATTTTGCTATGAAAGTCATAAAGAGAATAACAAACAGAAAATTGCTTGATAAATTTGTTAACATCGCCATAGAAATCTTCTCGAACTTTTTCATTCTTTTTCAGATATTCAACATAATCATTTGTGTTTTGTTTATCTTTTATATCCTTAAAGGTTGCATGCAGCCTGTCATAAATGCTATTTAACAGATTAATTTGGCTGTCTGTATCCAATAAAGCTCTGTCAATATCTTGCGGATCATAATGAGAGAAAAGCTCTAAGGCAGATTTTAGATTTTTCGCATTTTTAGAATAATCTACAATCAAACCTGCAGTTTTGCTTTGTTTTCCATCTGCTCCGTCATACACACGGTTAACACGGGCAATTGCTTGCAACAAGTTATGGTCTTTGAGTTGTTTGGCTAAATATAAAACCGTATCACAAGGCGCATCAAATCCGGTTAAAAGCTTGTCTACAACAATCAACAATTCGCAACCATCAGGATTTTTCTTATAATCGCGAATAATTTGCTTTTCTCGGCTTTCTATCGATCCATAAAGATGTTTCTGCTTAGCCATATAATCAGTTACAATTTTTTTATGCTCAGAAAGTGTATCATCTTTACCTTCATCTGCCAAAGTATCGGAAATAATTACTTCCGCTCTGATTTCTCCCAACAAATCCAATGCTTGTTTGAACATAACCGCAGCATATTTACTCGGAGCCACAAGCTGTCCTTTAAGTCCGGTATTTTGAAAGTTTTTTACAAAATGATCATTAACATCTAAGGCAATCATTTCAATTCGTTGAGATGTTTCTTCCAAAACCGATGATGAAATACATTTCTTGGCAAAATCTTTGCGTTCACTCTCAGAAAAGCGACTGGCTAAGCGTTCATAAAACTTATCGGCAATCTCATCAATCTTCTGGTCAACAAATCTACCTTGATAAATCAACGGCAATACCGCACCATCTTTTTCTGCTTCTGAAATGGTGTATTCATCAATCAATCCGCCAAATTTTTCAATGGATTGAGATTTAGACATTTCTTTACCAACCAATCTGTCCGGAACCTTTTTCATTAAAGGTGTACCGGTAAAGGCAATCTGGCAGGCTCTGGGCAGAATTTTGTTCATCATCATGTTGGCATCACCGCTCTGGGTACGGTGTGCTTCATCAATCAAAACAAAAATATTATTGTCATCATCTACAAAATCGGTTGGTTTATCAAATTTATGCACCAAAGTTGTAATGACGTCTTGCGGATTATGTTCAATCAATTCAAGCAAATTTTTGCAAGAAGTTGCCTGCACGACGCTTTTTTTGATATTACAAGCGGCAAAAGTATCTCTAATCTGAATATCTAAATCCGTGCGGTCGGTAACCACAATCACACGTGGATTTTTAACCTCTTCAATCAGATTTTTTACCAACATTACCATGGTTAAAGATTTTCCGCTGCCTTGCGTATGCCAAATCAAACCACCGCGACGTTTGCCGTTTTCATCAAAGTTTTTAATCTTTTGCAAAGTTTTTTTAATGGCAAAATATTGCTGATAGCGCGTAATTTTTTTGATACCGTTGTCATAAATTATAAAATTTCGCACCAAATCGAGCAAACGAGATGGAGAAAGCAAAGCACAAATCCCCAAATCTTGGGCGGATAAGCTTGCTTTGGTATGGTGAACATAGTCTTTGCGTCTGAGGTCCTTGCAAACTTGCGAAACAGTATTGTCATCAATCGGTTTATTGATATTTTCAAGCACTTTGGTTTCATAATCAGCCGGAGCATCTTTTTCTTTCCAAACTGAATAAAACTCAAAAGGTGTTTGCATTGTGCCATATTTAATTTCATTGATATTGGTCGCAATTAATATTTGCGGGAACAAGAAAAACTTTGGCGTTTGGGCAAATTTTTGGTTGCGAATCATCTGATAAACCGCTTCATCAATCGGAACAGAAGCTTTTTTGCACTCAATAACTGCAAACGGAATACCATTTACAAACAAAACAATGTCCGGTCTGCGATTTTGGTCTTCTTCAATCTCAAATTCGGCAACAACGTGATAAACATTTTTTTCGGGCTCTTGCCAGTTGATAAACTTGAGTTGCGGAGACGTCTTTTTGCCATCGATAATTTCCGGAACGGAAACACCTCCAAGCAAATTAGAATAAACATCTTCCGAGGCTTTTACCATGCCATCGTCAAGTTTTGTCTTTTCAAGAGCATACAAAGCCTCATCAATACTTTTGTCCGAGATAATATCTTCATTGATATCTCGCAATGCTTTTTTAGCAATATCATGCAAAATATACTGACTTTTGCTTTCGCGATGATTATTCACCTCATTTCTTGGGATATAATCATATCCAAGATTAATTAACTGCAGCAAAGCAGGAATTTGCGAACTGCTTGCTTCATCAAAATTTGGAAGTTCATGCATTGAATTATTCATTTCTGAATTCCTTTGTACCATTTACCTGTATTTGAGTTCCTAGTAATGATTCTAGAGACCGTTTAGCTACAAAAATCCCTAAAATTGTTAATTTATATTTTTTTAATTCGTTCCATAATCTATATAAATTTTCGGAATGTGGAATTTTCTCTATCATAAATTTGTGTATTTCGGAAGTCGGTATTTTCCCTAAAAATTTACACATTTTATTTTTTATCTCATCTGTGTAAGGAAGATTCATAATTTCTGACTGATTTTTTAAAAGGAGTTGATATTTATCAGGGTAAACCGTACTTTTATGAATAAATCTATTGATTTCTTTAGCTCCCATTATACAACCATTTTTTCTAAAAATTTCATCGTATTCAATAAATTCTTTATTAAAATCTTCTAAATCAAAAGCCCTGTTAAATACTATTGATAAATTTTGCAATATTTCGTCCACACTAGGTAAATAACTTCCAGTTCTTTGTTCCATACATCCATGCTTTACCAAACATTCAACATCTAATGGTGTCAGAAATAAATCATTACATAAATTTGATAGAGGTTCAAAATAATGTTCCATATAAATTGGAGTATATCTGGTTACTGGAGGCAAAATTAAGTCTAAACATACTGACAAAATATTAATAAGATGGGAATCAAAGTAATCTTCAAGAAAATAAGCATCACGTAATAAAATATCTTCTGCTGATAAATGTTTGGGAGATGTATTTTGAGGTGGAATAGTTTTTGACTGTTGTAAAACATTAATAAAATCAATAACTTTGTTCACATCTTCCGCTTCCACATTTAAATCACCGGCGACTTGCAAATTGACGCTATTATTACCTTGTATATTGCTTAAATTAGTGTAATCTAACATCCTTATTTACCCTTATTATAATCTCCACCTATTTGTACATTTCTTGAATTTTTACCTTGTTTATTATCTAACGATATTTGATTTCTATAAATATACTTATTACATGAAATGGTTATACCACTTCCTACAATTCCTCCAATAGTTCCGCTTATTAATTCGGAAAGGTGATTTATAAAAAATTGTATTATTGCATCTATCATATTTTTCTCCTTAATTCACTTTCACTCTGATTTTGCCAGTTAGGAGTTGTTGCATCAAGGCTTTTTTCTCTTGTTTGAAAGCCTCGAGTTTTTTGTTCAAGAGCTCAATTTCTTCATCAGCTTTGGATAAAATCTCCGCAATCGCCTTTTGTTCAGCTATATCGGAAGGGATAAATACCTTAAATTTATACAGAGAAGAAATTTGAATATTTGGCAATCCTGAACCAACTCTTAAATTCATAATACTATTTTCATTATACTTTAGCAGATGATATAAAAACATTGTGTCTGTTTTTATATCAAAAACCGAATAACAATGCCCTCCACACCAAAACTTTTCTTTTATAAAGCTTACAAAACCACAAGAATTACCACCCTCACTAATTGTAATCATATTGGCTTTTGTATTCCAATCATTTGTATATCCAGAATATGATATACCTCCGTTTAAAACCGGATATTGTCCATTAATCAACATATCCGCTTTATTTAGCTGTTGTCCTTTATTAAAATCACATATATCAACTAGATATTTTTCATGCCAAGGGGTGGAGAAGCCTTTGAGACGGTGTTTGCCGGTGAGGAGTTGTTGCATTAAGGCTTTTTTCTGAATTTTCTTTTTTTCAATCAAAGTCGATAATTTTTCAATTCCATCATCCCAACAGCTCAAAATCCCCGCAATCTTCTCTTGCTCAGGCAAAGGTGGAAGTAGAATTTTTTCAATATGTACATCATTTCTATTTAATGTCGGAACACCACTACCTGAGTTAAATTTTGCATAATTTAAATTTTGTAGCTTATAAAAAATAAACTTTGGATTGTTACCCTTAAAATCCGTTACCCATAAACTGGTATTGTGGGGCCAATAGTTTTGTTCAACATAGGTTACCTTTCCTATTGTTCCTGAACGACCAGTAACAACTCCCGGAGCTATGGCTTTATATTCATTGTGCGTTCCTTTAATTCCATTGGAATATACGATTGGATATTTGCCGTTTTTTATATTTTGTTCAGGCAAATCAAAACCTCTTTGCAAAGGGCATACATCTATAATTTTCTTAACACACCATCCCTCAGGTATCTTCTGCTCAATCTTCATATTTGTCATCTCGCCTATTTCCTGCAATAATTTCATCTATTATTTCTTTTTTCCATACCAATCCTAAAAAAACTTTCATCTGATGTGTTTCCATTAAGCCTTCCTGAATATATGCCTAGAAAGTTACTTATTTTATTAGTATGCATCCGTATAGAATGACTTCCATCTACTCCTGTAACTTGCGTAAAATTGCTATATCTTATAACTGGAGAGCCAGACATTCCTGAACGTGTTGTACCATCTATAAGAAAACATTTTCTGCCATCTAAAAAATACTCAATACTTGGCTCTGAGGCTATTACCGCATTTTTCCATACCGGGCAAGATCTATTTTCGCTAGCCCCTAAGGCTAATGGATACCCAATAACAAAAACATCATCAGCCACATGAATGTCTATTTTTTGCTCAGGGCTTTCATTTATTGCGAAAATATTTTCTTTAATATTTAATAAAGGTATTACGGCAACATCTACAGTTCTTCCATATCTAGGATGAATTAACCAGTTAGGTCTTTTTTGTTCATCATACAGAGATATATTCAGTATACAACCTGAATACTTCTCTATAATTTTTTGCTCATCATCATAAACTGAAACATTACAGCTAATAAAATCTGGTCGGCAACCGTATTTATTTTCTATTTTTTTTGTAAAAATATCTTGTCCCGAAGTAACGTGCAAATTGGTTATAAGATATTTATTATTTTGTTTCTTGTAAATAAAACCTGTTGCATGCGACAATAAAATTGTTTCTTCTCGATTGACCTCATTTATTTTATATATATTTAGCATATAAGAAGAAAGAGAAAAGCTATCTATCTTTGACATTGGTATCTTCATTGAAAATTTTCCTTTTATTTTCCTTGCAACAGTTTATTCAAAAGAAGTTCCATGCCTTTTTCTTTTAACTTATCAAAAGCGACGTAAATCGGAATATTATTTGTGATATAAGCCAGTGAACTAAAAGCAACTTCGTATGTCAAAACAGGATAATATGTAACATGCACATTGGTCAAACCGGAAAGTTGAGATACATCTGCTCCATATTTATCCATTGATTGGTTTAAGCGATTTTTGATTTGTTCAAAATCACCACTTTGCAAAGCTAAAATATTTTCATTATAAAAATTGATATCCTCTTTCAAATCATAAAGAGATTTGGCAACCTTCAAGGCTTGAGCAACATCGTCAAATGTAAGATTATTATTCATTTGCGCTTCCTTTTTCTGGATTAGATTGTTCAAGTTTTTTTATCTCAGCTTTTTCAATCCTTTTAATATTGGGAGCGACAGGTAAATCTTCAGGCATCGTTCCGCCTAATTCTTCAATCGTTTTACGGACCTTTTTTCCAACTTGATAATGGGCTAAATTGGCATTCTGTTTACCTTGAATATTCTCCCTTTTTATTTTTTCTTCAGTTTGCGTTGCACGGAACAAATTTGCTGCCAGTTCAGTACTTCCCATATGGTCCAAAATTTTTTCACTTTTCTTTAGTCCCTTATGGCGATGAATATCTTGAGCTGTCATTCCGTTATAAAGTCCTTGATACCCATAGTTTTGGAAAATAGCATAGTCCAATTGCGTTTCTACACCTGCATTTTTTGCCGTTTCCACTAACTGCTTATTATGCTCAGCCATTTCTCGTCTTAAATAAAGACGTCTTTGATTTTCGGTTAAATCACCTAATATATCTTGTTCTTCTTGAATTTCTTGTTTACGAGTCTGAATGGCAAAATATGTTTGCCCTTGTGCAATAATTTGTTTAGATGGGTCTGCATTTTGAATAATCAAATAACAAGCATATCTTGATAGCAGTACATCATCTATTTCTCTTTCAGCACCAGAGCCAAGTTGGACCATTTTGGTAACATCAACAAAATGGTTTACTGTTGCATGTCCACTATTACTACAAGCTTCTTTGGCTTTATTTAATACATTTTCAAAATTTCTCCAATCTTTATACTCTAAAACATGGTATAAATCTCTTGCTGACCAAAATTCTACATTGTTATCATCAAATTGCTTAATTTGATCAAAAACCACTGTCGTCAAATCATTATTCATCATCTACACTCCCAATTCTTCCAAATAATCTTGCATTTGGGCTTGGACTTCTTGAAGTTGCAATTCTAAATCGGCAATTTCAGCTTTAACAGCGCTCAAATCAATTTCTTCTTCCTCTTCAAAAGTATCAACATAACGAGGGATATTTAAGTTAAAGTCGTTTTCTTTAATTTCGTCAAAGCTGGCTAAATGAGAAAATTTCTCAATTTCTGCACGGTTCTTATAAGTATCAAATATTTTGTTGATATGTTCCGGCTCAAACGTGTTTTGATTTTTACCGGCCTTGAATTCTTTACTGGCATCAATAAACAAAACATCTTTACGCGCTTGATTTGCACCTTCTTCTTGACGGCTTTTATCAAAAATCAAAATAGCTACCGGAATTCCTGTTGTTTGAAACAATCCAGCCGGTAAACCTATAACTGCATCAAGCAGGTTTTCTTCTATCAAGGCTTGACGAATCCGTCCTTCTGAACTGCCACGGAACAAAACACCATGCGGAACAATCACCGCAACGCGTCCCGATTTTTCTTTGGCAGTAGCTATCATATGCGAGACAAAGGCATAATCACCCTTGCTAGCCGGAGGCATTCCACGATCAAAACGATGATAGACATCATTTTCCAAATGCTTTTCGCCCCATTTATCCAAAGAAAACGGCGGATTTGCGACAATAATATCAAATTGCATTAATTTATCGTTTTCTCTCAACAAAGGATTGTTTAAGGTATCGCCCCATTCAATACGGGCAGAATCCTTGCCATGCAAAAACATATTCATACGTGCAAGGTTGTAGGTGGCTCCGGTTTTTTCTTGTCCATACAAGGCATAGTCTTTGGAGCCTTGTTTTTCAACTTCTTCTCCAGCCAAGAGCAGCAAACCTCCCGAACCACAAGCCGGATCACAAATTCTGTCTCCCGGTTTTGGCATAGCCAATTTAGCAAGCAATGAAGCAACAACTTTTGGCGTGTAAAACTCTCCAGCTTTTTTGCCCGCATCTGAACCAAAGCGTTCAATCAGATACATATAGGCATTACCGAGCAAATCCTCATTATATTCAGACAAATCAACCTTATTAAAGTCTGTAATCAAGTCGCGAATCATTTTATTACGTTGGCTGGTTTGTCCCAAAATTGCGTCCGAGTTAAAATCTACTGTAAAAATATTTTTTAGCAGATTTTCATTGGCATCTTCAATCTTGCGTAGGGCTTTGTTGATTATCTCGCCAATGTTATCGGCACTCTGAGAATCGTAAATATCAAAAAAACTTGCACCATCAGGCAAAACGAAACGGGCATTTTTCAAGCGCAGAGCAATGCGTTCCTTGTCATCACCGTAACGCTCTTGTAGTTTTTTGACTTCTGCTTGTTTGATGTCACTTATATACTTAAAGAACAAAAAGGCTAAAATATAGTCTTTAAAAATACCGGCATCCACCACACCACGGGCAGAGTCTGCAGCATTCCATAAAAGTTTGTTTAATTCGTCTTGAGAAAGTTTAGCCATTTATATGCTCCTTAATGGTTTGAGTAAAAATACCTTTGGTAAGAATATTCAGATTATGTTTTAATTTTTCTAAAATTTCTAACTCTTTTTGCTGGCAATCGACGATTCTTTTCAACTGTTGTTGTCTGGCAAGTGGAATTAATGGAATATCAATATCCGAAAGCTCAGCTAAAGTCAGCGTAGCAATCCTTTCAGTGCTTTGGCGAGAGTTTCTGGTTAAAATATCCAAATGAAATTTAAGAAAAGCGTATACATATTCACTAGTAAAATTATTATCCGTTATTTGGATTTTGTAAAACGAACTGGAAGGCACCGCCTTTATCTCTTGATTAACCAAGGCAACATTAAAATTACCCTTACCAACAAACAAAATATCGTTGGGTTTAAGAAAATACATATCCTTAAGCTGGGGGAGAGTCATTTTATTTAATGCGGATTCATCAATCGTTCCGTTTACAGAAATATCTTTAGGCGATATAACTTTTACATCTTCGACATCCTTTTGAAGAGAGGTCGCCGGACGATTAAAGTTGTAGCCCGTCTTAATTATTGCAATTTCTCCTAGTCGAGACAAGTTTTACCTCCGAGTTTATGTTTTCTTATATCTATATTATAAATAATAATAGATGAAAAGTCAAGAATATTTTGTAGTAGCACATAAAAACACCTATATACCATAATACTTTATGCGATAACTCGTAAACGTTCTGAAGAACAACAAACCTAAAAATATTTTATTTTTACCAATTTTGAGCAAAAAAGCGTGTATTTTTTAGTTTTTTCGGTTTAAAATTAAAAATATGCAAAAAGTGTATTGCAAAGTGTATAGCATTTGTAAAAATTTGTGTTTAAGTTTTAAGCAAACCCAAGCATTTCAATGGATTTGAAAGATTTTGGTACGTTTCCGGCCTAGCGCACCATATATTTCGCCCCTTTGAGGGCGATTTTTGTTATATAAAACCAAGCCTTTGAGCCAGTCCGATTTTTGTGGTTTTGGAAATGGTAATTTTTGCACTATAACTTGGAAAATAAAGGTAAATGTATCAATTTGCCTGAAAGAAAACTTCCTTAATTGACGATTTTATAAATTTGTGAAAATATCTCTGTATACTTATATGCCAAGGGTATTCTCACATGAAATCTAAAGTTAAATCTTTATTGTTTTGGGCGTCCTTTTTTTCTTACTCATTTGTTTAATGTTCTGGGGGAAATTTGTTTTAATCGTTAATGATGTACTTACCAGCGAATACTATTTTGACGTAATCTTCAATATTTTTTGTGTTATCGGATATTTATAGTTGTATATGTAATTTTTGCAGTTCTTATTTTCGCAAATAAATTTCCTGAAAAAATAAAGAAATTTGAAAAAATCAAATATTTGACATTAATGATTATTTTGTTACTGGGTGAAATTATATATATTGGCTCTGTTATGTATGATTTTAATTAGATACTCACAAACAAGCTCGGATATTTCCAGCTAAATTTTTAAAATCCTCATAAAACTTAGTCCAACACCACAGCAATATGCACCAGATTTTAAAGTTATTTAAAGGTTTTTTTTGTTGCAGAGGCTGAGGTCTTGCATATCTGTTTTGCTTTGTATTTGTTCTGTTCATTTGCTTCGGGGAGTTGAACGGCCGCAGGATATTGCGGTTCCACAGCTTTTAAAATTGTTGATTTCTGGACAGGACTGCGGCTCCCCGAAGCAATAATGGAACTATTTAAGGTATTGTTTAATTAATTTGAGTTTCGATTTTAAATATTTGCGTTTGTTTTTATATTTTTTTCGGCGACGCCCCCAGGTTATCTTAGACATCAATTTATAGCGCCAATAAGTCAAGCGGTTGCGGCCGTAGGATATTATTTCCCTTATCAGAGCATAATCCGGCAAAACCTGAACCTGCTGCGGCCGGGGAAAATTATGGAAAATAATCATTTCATAAACCGGTGTATTTCTTGCATATTGCCAGAAATATTCGGCATATCGGAGATGAGGACATTTCCATGGTTTATCTCCGGTATAATGGATTATTTTAGGACTTTCGGCGGCTTGCTGAAACTCCTTACGATATTCTACCGGAATCAAATTCAAATAACTTTTATAGCTGTTCGGCAAACTCCATTCATAATTCCATTTTACCGGCAGAAAAAATATTCTATCGCGACAAACTGCATTTAAGATATCCTGGTCCGGTGCATAAGGCGTTTTTATTTCCGCCAGTTTTTGCAAACATCTGATTTTAATTTCCAGATTCCGAAATTGCCGAGTATTCATTACCAATACACCTGAATTAATGTATTTTTTATAGTCGACTTTCAGCGTTTCAGAAATATATTCGCGGGGAATAAAACCGTTGTCTAACTGAATAGCCCCAAAATCATAAGCTCCGCCCAGCAGTGCGGCGGAGATGTCGGTCTGATATAATTCGGCAATATCCGCTAAAATTATCGTATCACAATCTAAATAGACGACTTTGTCATAGCAGGTAAAAATATCTGCGATAAACAGACGGTAGTACATAGCCACCGTAAAATGGCAACAGGTATAAGTTATCATCTCGCGCTCGGCATCAAGCAAACTGCCGATGTTAAAAAAGCGGACAGAGACATTATCCGGAGCGGCTAAACTTGTTATCAATTTTTTATATCGATCAGACAAATTTTCAATTAAAATGCAAATATCATAATTGTATTCGGAAGATATATGGCTGATCAGAGATTTTATTGATACATATAAATAGGGAGCATAATTTTCATCCGTCGCATAGAAAACGGGAATATTGTTTTTTTCAAAGGCAGCATTCGAGGCAAATAAATGGGACATTTCAAACTTTCCTAAAACGTTTATAAAAAAACCACCTCATAAAAGGTGGCCGGAGAGTTCAGAAATCATATCCACTTAAATGATTCTTTAAGTCTTTAATACGCCGTCTTAAAACGATGTATCTGAACATACACTTAAAGCTCCCCGACCATATTGCTACAATCGGGGATATATTCATTACCGGACAATATTGCACGGCAATATAACGATGTTATATCCTAACACCGAAGCGGATAGAGCTTCTGACAGCTCCGCACCTGTTATGATGCTAAAAACACAACAAAGGTTATGTTTCTGGAGACAGTATATGTCGTCTTGGCAAATATGCAACAGAAAATATTGTGCAAATTACAAAAAAAGAAAATATGGCATTTAACGAATTTGAATGCCCTTTTGATAATTGCTTTGCAAGGTGAATTTGTTGTCGGAAGTATCGTAGATATAGAGATTATCAACCAGTGTTTTATATTGTTCCAGATAGGTTTTGACCAATTCGTTGCGTTTGACAATCATTTCCCGGGAGGTATGGCGTCGGGTGATTTTTTCCCGCAGTTCGGCACGGCGGCAGGCAATATCGAGATTGCAGAGGATAAAGTACATTTCGGTTGCGTAGCCTTTTTTCTTCAGATTTTTAATCAGTTCGACATGCGGATTGTTTACGCCGCTGTGTTCCAGCCAGATATCGGCCTTTTTTTCAACCGCGCGGCGCAGCGCTTCATAACCGATAATCCGAGCCGGCATTTCCCAACGATTGAATGCCCGCACCGCGCCCAACCGGTAAATGTCCTGCCGATAAGCGGGCAGGCTTTCCATAATCTTGTCAAAACTGATAAAAAGCCGTTCGTCCCAATGTGAATTTTTGCAGAATGTCGTTTTGCCGGCACCGGGAATGCCCCCTATCTGCACAAAATGCGGTGCAGTCTGCGATACAGCTCCCGCCAGCAGGCCGGCCAGCAGAGTTTCATATTCCGGAGTGCGGATGGTTTCATAATCGTAAGGTATCAGTTCGCCGACGGCGGGCAGTAAGTCAGACAGTTGCATTTGGGCGGCAGGCTCCCCATATTTTATTCAGTTATTCGCTTGCACATTAGCATTATTTAAGCTACTGTACGCACAACTATAACAATTTCAGCAAAAAGGTAAATATAAAATGACAAAAATTAATTGGAAACCGGGGACAATGTTATCGCCTTTGCCGCCGGTGATGGTTTCGTGCGGAACCGTTGACAAGCCGAATGTAATGACCGTGGCCTGGACCGGCATTATCAGCAGCGATCCGGTGATGACTTATGTCTCCATCCGCCCGCAGCGTTATTCGCATGACATCATCAAAGAAAGCGGCGAATTTGTGATTAACCTGCCGACCTGGAATATGGTGACCGCCGTTGATTTCTGCGGCGTAAAATCAGGACGGGACATTGACAAATTCAAAGAGATGAATCTGACGGCAGCTCCCTGCGCCAACGTCAGCGCGCCGCAGATTGAAGAATGCCCGGTTTCGATTGCATGTAAAGTCAAAAGCGTGACCAATTACGGGGTTCATGACATGTTTCTGGCCGAAGTGGTCGGGGTCAGTGTCGATGATAAATACATCAACGCAAAAGGGGCGCTTGATTTGGAGAAAGCAGGCATTCTGGCTTATGCCCACGGCAACTATTATACGCTGGGACGCAATCTCGGAAGTTTCGGCTTTTCGGTCAATAAGGCCAAATTAAAACAGATGCAGAAAATGGAAAAAGTTGAAGTTGAGGTCAAGAAACCCAAGAAGGCCTCCGATGAAAAAGACACCGGCAAACGTTTCCCGGTGCGTCGGTCTCCTTTCGGCAGACGCCCGCTGAAAAAAGACGACGCTTTTCGCAAGACTTATAAACCGGAAGGAGACGACCGCCGGGTTCGCGACGAGAACAGCAAGCCGTTTAACCGTGACGGCGGAAACCGGCGCGACTTTCGCGGCGACGGCCAGGGCAAACGCGATTTCAGTGCCGGACGTCGGCCTGTTTCCGGGTTTGGTAAAAAGCCGGGCGGACATAAGCCGGCAAACGGAAAAGCTTTTCGCAAAGCCTGAACGTCAAACAAAATCCCCGGGATAACCCGGGGATTTTGTTTGACCGGAATTGCTTGATTTTATTTCGTTTATCCCCTATACTGGCGGCGTAAGAGAATTCTCAACCCTGCAGCGGGAGAAAACCCATGACCGACGCCGTTTATTTATCCTTTATGCCTGACCGTCACGCTTTCGGCATTTCCGAAGATGAAATCGAAAAAATTACTGCTACCGGAAAGCAGCCGAAAATCATGATTGCACCGGATGACTGGAAAAAACTTAACCCCTCAGCCTCCTCCCCAAACGCCCGCCCCCTAATTGCCTTTCTGATGGGACGGGAGAACGGCTTTTATCTGATGCTGGAAAACTATGTCCGGGCTTTGGCTCAGACCGGCGTTGATTTAAAAATTCTGACCCATTGCGATGGGCCGGATGCGCTGAATGACGTTGACGGTCTCATTCTCCCGGGGCGTCTGGATGATCCGTTAAACACGTTTGCAGCCCCTTCCCTGCCGAAAAAACCGGTTTTATGCTCACTGACATATGTCAATATGGTGCGCGAGGCAGAAAAGCGCGGCATTCCGGTTTTGGGCATTGCCGCCGGAGCCAAAATTATCGGACGTCTGCACGGTATCCGCCCGCTGAGATCTCCGTCCGACGATCGTTCGCGGCTGCGGGTCAAGAGTTTGAAGCTGTTATCCGTTTTTCCGGAGACTGAGCTTTATCGGATTATGGGGAACGTCCGCAAAATGAAAATTTATTCGGTGGACGAACCGCATTTGCAGGTTGATGCCAAGTCCGATATGAAAATTTATGCCGTCAGCGGCGATGTTCCCGAGGCCTGGGGCAAAGAAAACATTCTTTGCGTGCGCTGGGAACCGGAAGATGTCAGCGTTGATGCCGACAAATATACGCTGAACGTTTATAAATGGCTGGAAAAGAAAGCCAAGGAACATCAAAAATCCGTCCGCAGCAAAGCGCATCCGTGACGACGCGACAACAAAAAACAGGCCTGCCGGCGCAGGCCTGTTTAAGGTTTAAAACATCGTCAGCGGGACTGCCAATAGGCCAGTTCGGCGCGAAGATTCGTACGGGCATCCCGTTCAAACATTTCCCGAAAAGCCGCCGTTTTATATAAAGGCTTTCGTTTCAATAAACCGCGCAAAAACTCAATTCGCCCGTTTCGATAAGTTTTTTCATCAAACCGGAGATATTCACGGCGAATGTTGGCGGCATAAATTCCGTAATTGAAAGTATCACCAAGAATAGCCAGGTCCAAATCACTGATTATGTTCATATCCGGGGTCATGTCGTTTTGACACTGACGGTGCGCCGTAGCACCAATCAGAGTTGCCGCATTTTCAGACAGTTCCCGGTCGAAAACGCGACGACGCATCATGCGGCAGGACGCTGCCTCATCGGTATCGTCTCCGGTATTGACGGCATCGTGATAAAACAACGCCAATTCCATTGCCGCCGGATTTTGAACTTTCAGCCGTCCGAGGTTTTCCATAATCTGCCAGTAATTCAGCATATACGCGACATGCGACAGCGTATGATGCCGGCGGCCGCAGGAATATGCCCGTACCAATTCGTCATATGCTTCCGCGGCAGCGGCTGCCGAAAGTGCATTTGCCTGCATTAAAGCAACAAAGCGTTCGGACAGGCAATGTCTCATCAACAGGGCATGAACGCCCGGCATAACATAACGCTGAGCCGCAATATATTCGCCGAGGCGGCACAAACCGCGAACGTTTGAAGAAGAAACATATGTCATATCTTCTTTGGGCACCGGAATGGTAGCCATACTCAGCCGTGCTTTGCGGACTTCCAAAATCTGTTTGTTAAGAATTGAGGCCTGCATTTCGCCGTCATGGTCACCAACAATCCGCTCTCCGCGAATCAATGCCGTGGCTCCCGAGCGCAAAGCGCAGTCAACGGTCAAATCCCGATAGCCGACAATTTCGACACAGCCGCGATTTTCCCTCAGCCGGCAGACAGCTTTTTCTTCCGAACGCGAAAAGCGGTATCCGACCAAATCTCGGTATTCATATTCAAAGAGCAGATCATCCAGGGCGGCATTTATCATCTCACAACGTTCGTCAAGAGAATAAAGCTGCTGTTTACTGTCATTGATGCCGACGCCGACAATGACTTTTTGATAGTCGTTCAATGCCTCACAGACAATTCCCAAGTGTCCGCGGGTCACCGGAGAGAAAGATCCGGCGTAAAATCCGATATTTGCCATAATAATGTCGTATTAAGTGATTAATAATTAAAAATATTTTTCAGTATGGGAACAAAACCGCCTTTTGTCAACTCAAAACAAAAACCTCCGTTCAGGAACGGAGGTCAAAAACTTCAAAGGAAGATTTAAGAAAATCATGAAGGGCGTTGTCTCGGAAAAATTTATCGCAATCGGCTTCCGTACTCACTTTATCCGACGGAATCGGACGGTATTTCTGCAAGTGATATTCCTTAACGCCTTTAGCTTTCAAATCCCGGGCAATGGCATAAATATCTTCAATATCCAGCAGCCGAGGATCGCAGGTCGTGCGGCACTCAAAAGGCTTGCCCGCGGCCAGAAGCAGATTCAAACTGGAGAGAATATTCTTCAGCGGAGTTTTGCTGCCGGTCCCCTGATGATAACGTTCTTCAACAAAAGGCGTTTTAATATCAAAGCCCACCCAGTCAACCAAAGGCAAGACCTCGGCT
>UMHO01019580.1_pt1 | contig 31087 bp, 26 predicted proteins | sample 1965561 | NCBI WGS metagenome assembly UMHO01 (sample SAMEA4836102, study PRJEB28245) | human gut metagenome | biome: gut microbiome; material: fecal sample | place: Denmark | collected 2008 | reverse complement strand
AAGATTCAGTTTTAAAATTGTCTCATCATCCATTTTCTCGTCAAGATCTATGATCTGGTTTCGGATGACATTCCCCTCACAGACAACTACAGCTACCAGCTGAAGCTCATTTACTCTGGAAAGCTGGATAAATTTCAGCTTGCTTCCGCTATACTGGGGAACTGAGATCATTGTTGCGTAATTGGTATTGCAGGCAAGAACTCTGGCCACTTTTTTCAGGACCTTTTCCATCTTGTCTGTTTTCTCAATCATCAGATTTCGTATCTCTTCAATCTCATCTTCCTTTTCCTGCATCAGCTCATCCACATACAGCCGATACCCTTTATCTGAAGGAATTCTTCCAGCAGAGGTATGAGGCTGCACAATATAGCCTAAATCTGTCAGGTCAGACATTTCATTTCGGATTGTTGCTGAGCTGACATTAAGATCTGTATACTTGGAAATTGTCCGGGATCCCACCGGCTCCCCCGTTTCCATATAGGTCTTGATGATCGCTTTTAAAATCTTCTTCTTACGATCAGTCAAAATATCTTCCACGCCCTCAGCTCCTTTCCTTTTATTAGCACTCAATATCAAGGAGTGCTAACATCTACATTGTTAAGATAGCACCGTTAAAATAGTTTGTCAAGAGATAAGAAGTATTTTTATGAAAATCTTTTTATACAGAAAGAACGCAGGCACTCCAGAAAATACTTATCTGAAATGCCTGCATTCATATTAATGAAGGGGAATTTATCTATTCCTCCAATTCCTGAAGATTCCTCTTCAGCTCCAGCATCTTATCCCTCAGTTCTGCCGCCTGCTCAAAGTTCAGATCTGCTGCTGCCGCGCGCATCTGCTTTTCTACCTGGGCGATCAGCTTCATCAATTCCTTACGGCTCATGGACTCCGGATCTTTTTTCAGCTTCACTTCTGTCTCCGCAACTGCTTTGGAAACTGTGATCAGATCACGAACCGCCTTCTTAATAGTTGTTGGCGTAATTCCATGTTCTTTATTATAAGCTTCCTGAATATTTCGGCGGCGCTCTGTTTCCTGAGTGGCTTTTTTCATGGAATCTGTCATAACATCCGCATACATGATTACATGGCCTTCACTGTTTCGTGCCGCACGGCCAATGGTCTGGATCAAAGAGACTTCTGAACGGAGAAATCCCTCTTTATCTGCATCCAGAATTGCCACCAGCGTAATCTCAGGAATGTCCAATCCCTCCCTGAGAAGGTTAATACCCACCAGAACATCAAATACATCTAGGCGCATATCACGGATAATTTCCGCGCGCTCCAGTGTATCAATATCTGAGTGAAGATACCGGACACGGATTCCTACATCCTTCATATAAGCAGTAAGATCCTCTGCCATACGCTTGGTCAGAGTTGTAATCAGAATTTTGTGTCCCTTTTCAACCTCTTTGTTGACCTCGCTGATCAGATCGTCAATCTGTCCCTCTACAGGACGGACTTCCACTTTTGGATCAAGAAGCCCTGTAGGGCGGATGATCTGTTCTGCCCGAAGCAGCTCATGGTCAGCCTCATACTGCCCCGGAGTTGCCGACACAAACATCACCTGATCCAGTTTACCTTCAAATTCATCAAAGCTTAATGGACGGTTATCCTTAGCTGACGGCAGACGGAAACCATAATCTACCAGAGTCTGCTTCCGGCTCTGATCGCCTGCATACATTCCTCCCACCTGGGAGACTGTTTTATGAGACTCATCAATAATAAGAAGAAAATCATCCTTAAAATAATCCATCAATGTATAAGGCGGCTGTCCCGGAGCCAGTCCGGTCAGATGTCTGGAATAATTTTCGATTCCTGAGCAGAAACCAGTCTCTTTCATCATCTCTACATCAAAATTAGTTCGCTCCGCTATTCTCTGAGCCTCAATGAGCTTGTCCTCACCTTTAAAATAATCTACCTGCTCCTTCATTTCTGCAAGAATGGCATCTGCAGCTTTTTTAATCTGCTCCTGAGGCACAACATAATGAGAGGCCGGGAAAATTCCTACATGGCTCTCTTCATTTTTAATCTCGCCGGTCAGCACATCAATCTCCGTGATCCGCTCGATCTCATCCCCAAAAAATTCCACACGAACCGCCCGGTCTGTGGCATTGGCCGGAAAAATTTCAAGCACATCTCCCTTCACCCGGAAGGTACCTCTATGAAAGTCCATTTCATTCCGTGTATACTGAATGTCGATCAGCTGCCGTATGACCTCATCCCTGTCTTTTTCCATTCCCGGACGCAGAGAGATCATCATATCAAAGAACTCCTGGGGAGCGCCCAGACCATAAATGCAGGATACAGAAGAAACCACAATTACATCCCGTCTCTCACATAGCGCCGCGGTGGCAGAAAGACGCATCTTGTCAATCTCGTCATTGGTAGACGCATCCTTTGCAATATATGTGTCCGTGGAAGGAACATAGGCTTCCGGCTGGTAGTAGTCGTAGTAGGATACAAAGTATTCCACTGCATTCTCCGGAAAAAATTCCTTAAACTCACCGTAGAGCTGTGCCGCCAGAGTTTTATTGTGGGCAAGCACCAAAGTTGGTTTATTTAACTTGGCAATGACGTTCGCCATTGTGAAAGTCTTACCGGAACCTGTGACACCCAGCAAAGTCTCGAACTGGTTGCCTTCCTTAAAGCCTTTTACAAGTTTTTCAATAGCCTGTGGCTGATCGCCAGTTGGTTTGTATTCAGAGTGAAGTTTGAAGATTTGTTGTAAGTTCTGCACAAAAGCACCTCCTGGTTTTTATATCATAAAATAAACGTTCGTCTGTCAGGCAGAAATTCGTCAAAGCACATTTCCTGTTTTTGCCTGCATATGCCTCTTGACAAATTTTGCTCACTGCCTGATATTTTATACACCGATAAAAAGCAGCAGTTTTTGAATATATGTCGTATTGTTGAGTTACCACACACCAATCAACCTATACCGCCAACTGCTATGATTATGTTATCATGGATTTTTATTCTCAACAACTACAATAATGGCTAAAGATGAATCTTACTACTTTCTTCAACGAATTTTGTTCACCATTATAGCGAATCCATCTTGTCCATTTGCTTTGGATCTATCAGCCGTTGTACTTCATATGGTATTGTTTCATCTTGCATAATCAATATACAGCGCGCTAATTTAAAATGATTCATATAAGTTCTCCTCATTTCACTTATCGAAAATTGAAATATATCTCTTTTCGTATGGTTATGCTTTCAGTATATCATCCCCTATAAAAAAGCACAGAACAAATCAAATGTTTGTTCTGTGCTTTTTCTGTCACTTTATGCATTTAATCACTGGCATGGCAAATTTCTTCTGTCTGACCGCTTTTCCTTTCCATCTCTCCTGGAAATATAGATATCTTCACATAATCTACTTACTTCTATAGGCGTTTTGGAATCCTCTTTATTTAATGAACTTAATTTCCGGATAGATAGCCTGCTTAGCCGCTTCTTTTCTCTCATTAAAAATAACCTTATTCTCTTCAAACAGGTTGCGGCCCTGTGAATCAATAGACACGATCAACGGGCCAAATTCTTTTACCTGATTGCACCATAATGTCTCAGGCATTCCAAGTTCATCCCAGTGATGCTCTGCGATCTTCTCAACCTCTGTTGCAGCCACTACTGCGCAGCCAGCCGGGAATACACAGTGGATCGCGCCAAACTCTTTGCATGCACGCTCTGTGTTCGGTCCCATTCCGCCTTTTCCAACGATCACTCTTACGCCGGTAAGTTTAGTAAATTCATACTCAAATTTCTCCATACGCATAGATGTTGTCGGTCCAACAGAAACCATTTCATAATCATCCTCAGTTCCCTCGATCTTACGAACGATTGGACCAGCATGAAAAATCGCTTTGTCCCTGATATCGTATGGAAGTTCTCTTCCGTACTCAACCAGGCGGCGGTGTGCCACGTCACGGCAGGTCATCAGCTCTCCGTCCAGCCATACAATGTCACCGATCTTGATGTCGGCCAGATCTTCTTCACTGATTGGTGTAATAAGAACTTTTTTATCTCCTCTGATTTCAATCATGTTTTTCCCTCCGTTTATGCATTGAATTTCCATGTAGAATGTGTATCACAGGTTACTGTAAGGTCAGAATTTACGATCAGATGACCACGGCGGTGTGACCAGCAGCCTACATTTACTGCTACACCGATTGTAGATGGATGACGTGCTGTGTTCTCGATATTAACGCCCATCACCGAATATTTTCCACCCATTCCCTGCGGTCCAAGGCCGATTGCATTGATCCCGTCTTCCAGAAGCTTCTCCATTTTTGCTGCGTTTGCGTTGTCATTATGAGAACCGATTGGGCGCATTAATGCTTTCTTGGAATTGAGAGCTGCTGTTTCTATAGAGGTTCCTACACCTACACCAACAAGAAGCGGAGGACAGGCATTCAGCCCATAAGTTGTCATCTGGTCAAGGACGAAATCGGTAACTCCTTCGTATCCCGCCCCTGGCATAAGTACCATTGCTTTTCCCGGAAGAGTACATCCGCCTCCTGCCATATATGCATAAATCTCACATTTATCACTGTCCGGAACGATATCCCACCATACAGTCGGAGTTCCTTTTCCAACGTTTTTCTTGGTGTTATACTCGTCGAAAGTTTCTACGGAATTATGTCTTAATGGTGCTGCGAAAGTAGCCTGTACAACAGCTTCTTTCAGAAGGGCCTCCAGCTCGTTGATGTATGGGAAGTTGGTTCCGCATTTCAGCCAGAACTGAAGAACTCCAGTATCCTGACAGCTTGGTCGGTTCAGCTCTACAGCCAGTTCCTGATTCTTAGTCATTGTCTCATAAAGCACTTTTGGAAGTGCTGCGCTTTCCTTAGAGCCAAGCTCCTCCAGTTTTTCTACTACATCGTCTGGTAATTTTTTTCCGATATGGGCAACAAAATCTGCTACCATATCTGTTAATTCTTTAACTCCATTTTCCTTAGTCATGATTTACCTCCTGATCATTAAATAGTTTCTCGGTTAAGTGGAGAATGTCTGGCAGGGAGCATTTCCCTGTGTTTGGCTGTTTCTTTTTGGTTATTTAGCTAAAGCAGTGATTTTCTGCTTTATATCATATTGTTTACCTTCCCCTCTTACGGATAGAACGGAAAAAGGACAGGCAGCAGTATCATACAGATTGCAAATGATACCAGAATCAACGGTAAACCTGCTTTCACATAATCCTTGAATTTATATCCTCCAAGTCCTACTACCATAGTGTTAGCAGGCATTCCAATAGGTGTAGCATATGCACAGGATCCTGCGATCACAGTTGCGATAACAACTGCTCTCGGATCAGCCCCAAGGTTGTTTGCCAGAGAAACTGCTATTGGAAGCATCAATGCTGTTGTGGCTGTATTTGACATAAAGTTTGTCAGCGCACAGGTTACAATGAATATGACCAGAAGAAGCACAATCGGGCTCGGGTCCGCACCCAGAAGTCCTACGATCTTATCTGCTATCAGTTCACCGGAACCTGTTGACTCCAGGGCCTGAGCAAGTGTAAGAGATCCTCCAAAAAGGAGTACTACTTTCAGGTCAATAGAAGCAAGGGCTTCTTTCTCTGACAGAACTCCAAACAATACCAGGATCATTGCTCCGACGCATGCAGAAATCTCAATACTGACTCCAATCGTATCCTCAAAAATCATTGCAAGAATCACAAGTATAAGGACTACCAAGGAAACAATCTGTTTCCATTTCGGTACATCACTGAAATCCTTCTGTTTTTCAACGGCTGCCCCTGCAGTTTCTTTTCCATCCGGAAGAAATCTGTAGCCAATGAACACAAAGTAGATAATTCCCATCAGAAGCATTGGGATTCCCACTGGTGCATACATGAAGAAGCTTGTGGATAGTCCTATTTCCTGAAGTGCGTTTACACCCATCAGATTTCCGGGAGCGCCGATAATGGAAAGATTCCCTCCAAGTGCTGCTGCAAATACCAGAGGCATCAAAAGGCGGCTTCTTGAATATCCGGATTCATCGGCAATTCCACAGACTACAGGAATCAACACCGCTGCCGTACCTGTGTTTGATAAAAATCCAGACATCAAGCCTACGATTACCATGATCGCAATAACCAATGTTTTTTCTGTTTTAGCAAATTTAGTGACCAAACCTCCTATTTTATTCGCCATTCCTGTTTCAAAAAGTGCCTGGCCTACTACAAACATGCCTACACAAAGGATTACGTTACTGTTTACATACTGTGAAAACGTTGTAGATACATCCACTACTCCGGTAAGGGTCAATCCAATTGCACAGATTGAAGCTGTAAGTCCAAGTGGTATCTTTTCGAGGATGAAACTAATGATCGTAAACACAAGAAATAACAGTGTGATTGTTTGCTGAGACATTTTATTGATCTCCTTTCACTTTTTCTTTGTGATTTCTTTTTTCTTTTCTCTTATGTCGTACTTTTCAGTCTTATTTGTGTTAGTCTCTCTTGAAAGGTACCGGCCGTGCACATTTCCTTTGATAAGTTGATTATAAACCGTGTATGTACAAAAAAACAAATTAATGCATTGCATATCCCCATAAAAAAAATTTATAATCATGATTTTAACAGCTGTCTTTTGTGCAATATTACTACAAAGAAAAAATTTAGAAATAAATATGGAAATCCTTATAGGTATGTGGTATTTTTTATTTGAAAAGAGGTACTTACTTATGACACTTAACCAACTCCGTTACTTTTGCACAGCCAGCCGCTGTCACAGTATTACCAGGGCAGCCGAGGAATTATATGTTACCCAGCCCACCATATCCGTAGCCATCCGTGACCTGGAAATTGAGTTCGGTATCAGCCTTTTTTATAGGAAAGGAAACAAGCTGATCCTTACTGAAGAAGGCGAAGAACTTTATAACAAAGCCACCTACATTCTCCAGTACTGCAACGAACTGCAGGCAGATTACTCCAGTATGGCCAGAGTAAAGCCTCCTCTTCGTATCGGAATCCCGCCTATGCTGAGTACTGTATTTTTCCCTGAACTTCTTATCGCATTTCACCGGCAATATCCGGAAATCGCTGTTGTTCTGGAGGAGTATGGCTCTGTCCGTGCCTGCAATCTGGTGCAGGATGACACTCTGGATCTGGCTCTGGTAAATATGGAACAGTATAATATCGATAAGTTTAATAAGGCTCTCCTGGCCAACGACCAGGTTGTTTTTTGTGTGAGTAATAATCACCGGCTGGCAGACAAAAAAGTTGTTACCACAAAAGAAATGTCTAAAGAATCTTTAATCTTTTTTAATGCCGATTCCGTACAGAACCAGCTGTTGAAAACACGCTTCGAAATGGGCGGTTACGTCCCGAACATCGTCATGCACAGCAGCCAGATTTATACTATTTTGCAGTTGGTAAAAACCTGTAAATATGGAAGCTTTCTCTATTCCAGCATGACCGGCAAATTTGCCTCTTCCGGCATAAAAGGAATTCCCCTCAGTCCGCCCATCCACATAAAGATCGGAATGGTATGGAAAAAGGGGAAATATATCAGTGACAATATGCAAAAATTCCTGAGCTTCACCAGGATGTACTATCGTGAACATCCACTGATTTAAAAGCTCCATTAATGAAGTATGAGTATAGCCATTCCCTCTATCCAATCAGTATCACAACCTTGAACCACTGTCTGTCGTAGGAAATATCCAGCGTGCCATCATATTTATCCACGATTTCTTTTACAGAAGAAATCCCGATCCCGTGAGCGCTCTGATCCTCTTTATCAGAAATAAATCGCCCCTTTTTCTCTGTGATTTCATTGATTTTGCTGTTTATAAGCTCAAAGCTGAAATATCCGTTTTCTGTATAGTGGCATCTGAGCTCCAGCTTTCTTTTTGCGGCATCGTCAATTTTCCGGCAGACTTCAATGGCATTGTCCAGAGTATTGGCAAAAATCGTACAGAGGCTGACATCGTCGATAAACATCATTTTATCAATGTCGATATTGAGAAACGCGTCAATGAAAGCGTCTGTCATCATCTGGTACTTTACATTGATCACAGCATTCACAACGCTGTTCCGGCAAAATTTACGATTGACAGTCTGCATATAGCCCGAGATACTGCGAAAATATTCTTTTGCTTCAGAGAAATCTCCTTCATCCAGAAGATTTCCCACAACTGAAAGATGATTGTTCATATCGTGACGGAATTTACGGATCTGATCCTGATTATGTTCCAGTTCTTCATAATAATTGTTCTGAAGCTGAAGATTTTTTCGTTCCAGATCTGCATGAAGCCCATCCGCAAGGTAGGCGGCAAAACGCACACTTCCAATATTGGTTATCAGGCAGGCGACAATACATGGCCAGATAAAATAGGTTTTATACTCCGGAGCAAGATAAATACAGCTGAATAATGCACAAAAAGAAGCAAGACTGATTACATCCATAATCGCCCATGCCCTGTGGGTAAATATGTTCTGGATCTTTTTCAAAGAAGGACTGAAAAAGTGATAAAAAGTGCCCCAGAAAACTGGACGGATCACAAAAGCTGCTGAAAAAACTGCATTTGCCAGCTGATCCTCCTGGTAAAAAAACTGCATAAAAATATGTCCTCCCACATCTGTATGAAGAAGATTAACAGAGGCTGCAATAGGCAGAAAAATAAAGATCATGGAAATTTTTACAATCCATTTTCCCTGATAAAGCATAAAATTTGCCAGGACAAATAAAATCAGAGCCACAGAAATATTGGTCATGTCTTTTGGAAATACCACAAGAGTAGAAACGATGGTGTAAAGCAGAAGGCCAGGTAAAAATAAAAGCTTTCCTTTTCGTCTCTTCATAGTACAGTCTATACATTTCATAAAGAAATAACCGGTAATAAATTCCATAACATTTGCCAGTCTGCAAAATACAAAAATAATAGCGGATGAACTCATAAAAATACTCCTGTTTTTCAGTTTAACATAGTTCTTGCAAAGGCCACTGCAAGAGTCTGTTTGTAAGCACGGCTTACAGGAAGCTCTTCACCGCTACAGATGCAGGAAGTGCTTTCCACTTTGGATATACAGTTCATATTTACAAGATAACGGTTATGGATACGCTGAAAAAAGTCCGGTGCTTTCGCTTCTACTTCGTCTAATTTTTCATAAAAGGATATCTGTTCTCCATTTTTCTGCACAGCTCATACATTTCGTCTGTCACTTTTAAAATAGGTGATCTCCCGGATACTTAAACGCAATGTTCCGGATTTCTGCTGTACCATATAGAACTGTTCCTGCTGAGCAGAAAGCTCTTTTACCGCGCTTTCCAGCACTTCCTTTATTTTCTCTTTTTTATAGGGTTTTAAAATATAATGAAAGGCATGTACCTCATACCCCTGGAAAACATAATCCGGATAGGCAGTAACAAAGATGATCAGTACCTTTTTATCAAATTTCCGGAGGACTTTTGCCGTATCCATTCCTCCCATTCCAGGCATTTCAATGTCAAGAAATAAAATGTCCGGCTCATTTTTATCCATGTGCTCCAGAATACAATTTCCTGATTCGTATTCCTCTATTTCATAAGCAAAAGCCATAAAATCAAGCTGGACTTCGATTAAATGACGCAGGTCCTTACGAAGCTTTTTGTCGTCGTCACAGATTGCTATTTTCATGGTAAAACTCCCTGATATCTGGTTTTATTTTATTGCGATATTATCATATCATACAAACTTTACAAAATCCATGTCAAAAATAACAGGAACTGAAGAGAAATCCCCCTCCTGTTTTCCTATAATAAGATCAACGACAGACAAGGGAGGATGCAGCATGTTAAAAGTAGAAAAGCTGAACAAAAGTTATACAAATGGTGTAAATACTTATCCGGTATTAAAAGACGTTTCTCTTCATGTAAAAAAAGGAGAATTTGTAGCAGTCATGGGACCGTCCGGAAGCGGGAAAACAACTCTTTTAAATTGTATTTCCTGTTTTATTCCCCATGACAGTGGAAAAATCCAGCTGGGGGATATGGATATCTCCAGTCTGAGCGAACGTCGCCTTGCCCGTGTAAGAAATGAAAAACTGGGCTTTGTCTTTCAGGACTTTATGCTTCTGGATGGTCTGACTGTCCGGGAAAATATCTGTCTTCCACAGATTATTGCCAGGAAGCCTGTTGCACAGATGGAAGCAAAATCAGAAAACTTATGCAGTCTTTTTGGAATTAATAAGATCATGGACAAGTATCCGGCAGAGATTTCAGGCGGAGAAAAACAACGGACTGCTGTAGCAAGGGCTCTGATAAATAATCCATATATTATTCTTGCAGACGAACCTACAGGAAACCTTGACAGCAGATCCTGCAAGGCAGTGATCGACGCTTTTCTGCAGGCAAAAGAACAGATCGGAGCCACTATTTTCATGGTAACACATGACAGCTATGCTGCCTCTTTCTGCGATAGAGTTATTGTATTAAAAGATGGAGAAATTCACCAGGAAGTAAAAAGAACAGGAACACGACGTGAGTTCATGGATGAGCTTCTTGATATTTTAAGAGAGCTTGGAGGCGATGAGGACAATGAATAAAATTTATAAAAAGCTTCGTCAAAATACAAAAGGACAGTATTATTTATTAAGCTTCTGCGTATTTTTATCTGTTCTTCTTGTGACCTCTTTTTCTCTTATGTATTTTGGTCCTACCGTACAGGACTTCCTTCCTGAAGGTGGTGATACCAGAAAAATGGCAGTTCTCCTTCTGGGAGTAACTGCAGTAGGATGCTTTGTATTTACCGTATATGCCTTCGGTCTTTTCTTCCGTTTTAAGGCAAGAGAATATGGTATCTTAATGGCTCTGGGCACAGAAAAAAAGCAGCTGAAAAAGCTTCTTTTCCAGGAACTTTCCACAGTAACAGCTCTGTCTTCTCTTGTGGGGCTTCTCATTTCTGTTCCGGTCTCCTTTCTGATCTGGAAGCTCTTTGAACTGTTTATTATCTCCAATGAGCAGATGACTTATCGGTTCGGAGCCACAGGATTTCTTCCGGGAATTCTTTTTGCCTTTGTTCTTGCCTGTGTTCTGGGGATTGCAGGCAGAAGGTTTATTAACCGTTCTGATATTATGGAGATTCTCCGTACACAGCAGAAAACAGAGATGGTAAAAGAAATCAAAGGATGGACCTTTCCTGTTGGAGTAGTGCTGACAGTTCTCGGACTTCTTCTGGGCGCAAGTGTTAAAGAGGTTTCCGCAAGAGTTTTTGGAATTGGACTTCCGGGAGTCGTAAATCTGTTTTATCTTCTGTCTCTTGCCGGGATTTATCTGATTCTTTTGTCTGCAGTTGCACAGAGCCGTGCCAGGAAAAACAGAAGCAAATATTATGGAAACCTTGTTTCCATCAGCCTTATGCGTTTTACCGCAAAGGCAACAACAAAGAATATGTGCGTGATGACGCTTCTTATCTTTGTATGCGGTTTTTCTGCTTTTTACGGAATGCAGTATATACTTGCCGGAGGCGGAGTACAGACAAAAAACAGTAAGGATTTTTCACTTCATTATCCTGTTCTTGAAAATCAGATCGGAAAAAAAGAAATTTACGATACTGCCTCTTCTTATAGCATTGCAGTGACTGATTTTACGGAACATACGGCAACTAATCTTGTTGTGTCTTACAATGCCAAAGATTTTGATGAAGAGACAAGCAGATATATTGAAGTTTACCGTGATAAAGAAATGGCAGCCATTTTTGTTTCGGAAAGTGATTTTGAAAAGATATCCGGACAGGATATTACCGTAGCGCCGGGAACTTATCAGACCATTACCACAACCGATTATAACAACTTTTATGAGTATGAAGACGGCTTGCAGGAGGTCATGAATCCGGATACCGAGAAAACATATCCTCTCACTTATGGGGGAACAATAGAAAACGATGTTCTGGCTCCTTTCAGCGAACCATTTGCCTATGTTGTGAATGATGAAGCATACCGGGAGATGACAGAAGGGGTGCAGGATGCCTATAAAGAAAGAGTCATTTCCTTTAATGCAGTCAATGCAGAGGATTCCTATGATTTTGCCAGGGCGCTTCTTGAACAGTATGTAGAACATGCCACAGACCTTTCCAATCACATGGGGAACTGGAATATATGGGCTCAGAAAATATCGGATGAAACCGGAAAAGAGTATGGCTATGGGGACAGGATTCATATGACCATAGATAACAACATGCTCCTGGGGGACTGGAAATATGCCCCCGCATTCAATATCATTACCGTGCAGGACAGAATGCAGCTGATCAGTGTTTATGTCATGTTATGTCTTTATATTTTTATTATTTCTCTAGCTGCAGTCAGTGTTATGGCATATGTCCGAAGTATTTCTGTTGCAGAAGATAATAAAGGGCTTTTTGAAAGTCTCACAAAACTTGGAGCAGATCATCGCTATAAGAGAAATGTGCTGAAAAAACAGATTGCACGCATTGTACAGTATCCTGGCATCATTGGATGTGTTCTCACCTTTGTCTTTGCTTTTATAATGAATTTTATGAATGACGGCAGGATTAATTCCGTAGAAACCAAAGCCCTTACACTTCTAACTGTTATGCTGGTTGGAATGGGAATTGCTCTGTATACTATTTATAAATATTCTCTGTATAAAGCGGAGAAGATCGTGAAATAAAATTTTCTGAAATCCGGGCAGTATAAAAAACAGGAACAGGTCTCCATTTCAGCTAAACTAAAAATCTGCACCTGTGTCCTTACTTATTTTCCAGCTGTATTTAACTGGTTCCGGTCAACGTAACAGCTCTGGTCAGCCCCATTCCTTCTAAAATATCTATACCAGATATCTGATTCTTTTTATATGAAACTTCCCCTCTTTATTATTTCCGCAAATGATATTGCCTGCCTCTGATATCTCTCACATAACTGCCAGAAGAAGAGTTCCCACCGTCATGCACATTACGCCCAATGCTGCTTTTTTAGTCAGTTTTTCATGAAATACAGCCCACGAAAATGCAATGGTAACAAGAATGCTTAATTTATCCACAGCAACAACCACACTTGCCGGGCCCTGCTGCAAAGCATGGTAATAACAGAGCCAGGAGGCTCCTGTGGCAAAACCGGACAGAATGATAAAGGCAAGCTCCTTTTTTTCAGTTTTTCTTATCTGACGCTGTTTTCCGGTTATAAAAACCATCAGCCAGGCCATGATCAGCACAACTGTAGTACGAATGGCTGTTCCCAGATTTGAGTCAATATCCTGGATTCCAATTTTTCCAAGGATTGAGGTAAGGCTTGCAAACACCGCTGATAAAACAGCATAGATCAGCCAGCTTCCATGCTTCTCTTTTTCCTGTTTCAACTGTGTTTCTTTTCGGGAAATCATCAGCATAATCCCCGCTGCAATCAGCACAACTGCAGCTGCTTTTCCCCAGGTCAGCCCCTCGTCCAAAAAAATCAATGCCAGAATTATAGTTAGAATTGTGCTGGATTTATCTACTGGTACAACCTTATTAATATCGCCTTTCTGTAATGCATGGAAATAGCACAGCCAGGAGGCTCCTGTGGAAAGCCCTGACAATACCAGAAATACCATTGTCCGTGTACCTATTTTTCCAATCCCGCTCCCGGCTCCTGTAATCAGAACCATCAGCCAGGAAAATATCTGTACAACAACTGTTCGAATGGCTGTAGCCACATCGGAATCTGTTTTCTGTATTCCGCATTTTGCAAGAATTGCTGTAATTCCTGCAAAAAACGAAGAGCCTATTGCATAAAAAATCCACATAACTGCCTCCTTTATCCTGAGTTCTGTCACCTTCACCATTGAATCAAGGGTTACTTTTTCAATCTCTGCAATATCTGTCAGGATGTACAGTAAAAAATCATGCACTTTGGTCTTTTTTGATTCAATCAGATCCTCCGTCCAAATCCTTATTAATGAAAAAGCACAGAAAAATTCCTGTGCTTTTTCATAAGCTACTGCATCGGACACATCACAATAATTCTTTGCGGCGCAGTCTGCGGAGGAATGCTTTTTGTCACAGAGCTATAGTAAACCAGCAGATCCTGCCCTTCCGGGCTGCACATAAAACGCTGCCCGTTCAAAGTGCGTATATTTGTGACAGGGGAAAGATTCAGTTTCAGAGATCCATCTTCTGCAGTCAGCGTATCATCAAAAAACTTCAGCGCGACATCCTGCCCGGCTCTTAATGCAGTCACCAGTTCCGCCTGATACTGGGGTGGAAAAATAGCCGGTGCAGGAAGGCTGGTATCATAAAAAGCAGCTACCTTTATCCCCCGCCTGAGTCTGGTGTTATCCACAACAATGGTATCACCCGACACCACAAAATTCACAATTTCTCCATCTGTATCAACGGAAATCAGAAGCGAGCAGCAGGAACCTCCGCTCCTGATATCCCGGATTACTCCAGTTACCTTTTCATAAGAAGAAAATGTCATGACAAAACCTTTTTTATTTATTTTATGAAATAAGAAACGATTCTGTTACTTCTCTGCCGGAGTTTTTCCTATCTGATATAAATGCCATCTGTCCCCACAAAAGCATCTTCCGGATATTCTGAATCCAGCAGTTCACTTCTTTTCTGTAAAAAATCCCCGTACTCATTCTCCATCAGACAATACAAAAGCTTTCTGGGCATTCCTACACAGACTCTACGTTCTTTTTCCCTGGACTCTGTTTCAGAAAAATAAGGTACTGTCAGGGAAATTTCTACATTTTTTCCGCAAAGGCGAAGCCCCTCTCCCTGTTCCATAAACAGCTCACAAAGAGGCTGATAATATGCTCTGAAAAAATCTTCCTCTCGAAATCTGATACACTCTTTTTTTTCTTTCCGGTCACTTTCAGGCTGACGTACCACTCCGCAAAGATAGCTGTGATCATAATAAGTCATACACACAGCCGCCGGAGCAGGTACATTTCCATTTACAGATTCTATATCTGAAATCTGCTGACTTCCCTTTTTCAAAGCCTGCTCTCTTCTGTTGCTTCCTCCTTTTGCTTCCCACACACTCCACTGGTTTTTAGGTATGCTCAGTCCGATCATATCCTGCCGCCATTCACTGTTAAAGAAGTCAATAAATTCTTTCTGATCAATACTGCTGATCAGGTTCAGATGCGTCAGATAGTCTGCTCCGTAAAGCCTTCCGCTGATAAGCTTTGTCAGAAACATTCCCATATAATAGGACATCACACTCTTTTCAGAAGAATCCAGATAAGCAATCCGTTTTGCTTTTTTCAGACGGTCCCCCTCTGTGTCAAGAGCAGTCTCCACAAGAAACATTTTATAGGTAAGCTCCAGCTTCTTTTTTGATAAAAAAGAAGCTGTCATTCTCTGGATAGGCATTCCGCAGGTAACCACTGCATGGAGCAGCTCCTTATTAGAAAATACCAGCTCTGTATTTTTATTTACCAGGCCCGTAGTGCTGCCACAGTCCTCCTGCTCCAGGGATATCGTATACGTTTTATCTTCTGTTAAAATCATAATCCGTCTCCTTGAAAAATGATAAAATTTCTGCTTTTATTGTATCATTTTTTGAATGATTTAGGCAATGGATTTTAACGAAATCTTCCTGTTACTCACCCCATATGGAATTTCATTTTACACTGGAATTTAAGATTTCAAATCAGCTGATCCTCCTATTCGCACACTTCCGTTTTTATGACATAAAATATATGGTATCTCAATTTATCAGAAAGGATTTGTTCATGGAAAATTATCATGTGAACCGTTCCTGTGGACGTCCATACCATGCAACCTGCGGTATGGCTAAAGCACAGATGGCAGCCAGGTCTTCTTCCTGTCCGTGTACAGAACAGCATAAGAATCAGTCCTGTGCCTGCCGTATGCCCAATACAGTTACAATAAATCCGGAAATGTACACCCATGCAGATCATATGGAGCCAGCAATGGCATATGTGCCCTGCCAGCAGCTTACCACTACCTATGATCTGTGTTATGCACTGAATGTGGGAACGATTTTTCCGCAGCTTTGCAAACCATTTTGCGGAAAGAGAGGTGGACGAAGATGATGTATCAGAATTCTTCAGGCTCCAAAGCACAGCTTCTTCAGAAAATCAATGAAGTCAGCTTTGCAGTCAATGATATTCTCCTTTATCTGGACACACATCCCTGCTGCGAAAAAGGAATGGCACTTTACCGTGAATATGCAGCAGAACGAAAAAAGCTGATGAAAGAATATGCGCAGTGTTATGGTCCTCTTACTGTAGATGATGCTCTGGAATCAGACGGAAACACCTGGAAATGGATGGAACAGCCATTCCCATGGGAAACGGAAGGAGGATGCAGATAACTTATGTGGAATTATGAAAAAAGATTGCAGTATCCCATCAACATTAAAACCCCTAATGCGAAGCTTGCTCAGTTTATCATGAGCCAGTATGGTGGCCCGGACTTCCGTACCCTATAATATAGGATGCTTTTCCTCAATGTTTATGGGCATCTAAAGATTATAACTTGCAATACTAACCAGAGTGCAGTAACATATAATAGAATTAGGATGATACAATATTCACCCCGTCAAGTCAACCTTGGCGGGGATCTTAATTTAAATGTATTTCGAGATTTAAGCTACCTTATCAGCAAACAGTTGTAAAATAAACTCTCTTCCCAGCTGAGTAATTCTTCTGTGATAAATCACTCTTCCGCTGTCAAGAACTTCCTGCTTGATCTCCTCATATCCCAAATTGCTGTATTTTGAATACATCACCCATGTTCCGTTGACCTGATACTGGATTTTCTTTTCTGCCAGGATTTTATTTAACTGGATAGCAGATTTAAGACCAAGTTCTTTTGCAATTTCTGTGACTGTGTAAGTTTTATTTACATGCATAAGAATTGCGTTTCTTCTCTCCGCCTCCACTCTGGCAACACGTTCTTCTTTCAGCTTTGTGAGAAGCTGGATCCCAAAGTCCGGATTATTCAGAATATTATCGATCACATTATCTGTGGCATAGATTCCATGTTTACGAATTGCCGGAAGGACTTCATCAAATACCCAATCTTCAAAACGCTCTGCTGACTCTAATTTACTGTGAGTAATAAGTCGGTACATATCACCTTCTGTAATTAAAGCTATCAGCTGTCCGCCTTCCTTAAAGTTGTCGTGTTTCACGACACCCTTGCAATGTCTTAAAATTGCATCTCTCGGATTACTGTATCCCAGAGCATTTGCCACATCTTTTCCTACAAAATATGGTTTCCCCTCAATTTCTACTATCCTTACCTGTCCAAATTCCTCATTATTAAAAATCTGTACTTCGTTCATGATCTGTACTTCCTTTCTAAATTTCGCATAAGAAAAGAGAGCCCGTTTCCAGACTCTCTCAAAATAATATCTCTGTTTTACAGTGCAATCAGATCTCTCCATGTCTTGTCTCCACAGATACCGTCTGCTTCCAGAACGCCCTTGCGGCTCTCCTGATACTTTTTCAGGGCGTGAATCGTGTTGGTACCTGCAGTTCTGTCCAGAGTAAGTGGTTTTCCATCCTTACCTTTAAATCCTCTGGCGATCAGGATTTCCTGCAGCAATAATACGGATAATCCGGTATCTCCCTTGCTTACTGTTTTTGGCTCGAACATATATTTACCTCCTGTTGTTGTATTAGTTGTAGTGTCGGTATTTCCGATTGTGGTATCTTTTGTGTATCTAAGTACATGTGTCCAGGGATAATTCCTGTAGCTTCGGATCAAAAACTCTCTTCCTGTCTGATCGCCCGGTTTTCCGCCTGTGGCAGTCCCTTTTTCGTTTATGGATGCTTCTACTTCTTTTCCGTTTCCGCAATACATAGCGGTATGGTGGGACGTATTCAGGAGCACGTCTCCACGGATCAGCCCTGCACCGGTCTTGAGATTTACCTCATGTGTGACGACCTCAAAGCCATTTTTTAGAAAGACCTTGAGCATGTTGCCTGTATAAGTCGCTCCGCCTGTCTTGACCGGAATCCCGGCGTTCTGGCAAGCCTGAATCACTGCTGCCGAACAGTCATAGTCTCCCTTCTCTCCCCATCTGTAGATCTGATCATATCCATGGGAATTGTCTTTCGCCCATGCTTCCATCTGCTGTACTGCCTTTTCAATCTTGCTCATAGGTTTTTCTTCCCCCTCTGTGTAATTTTTATAAAAAACATTCCGGTCAACCTTTGTTCCGATTCCCGGAATCGTTGCTTTACTGGAATACTGCCATCCCACTCCTACATCCGGCTGGAGACGTTCCTGCAGCGTTCCGTCGTCATTGTCCGGATATCTGGCAATCCAGCAGTCATATTTTTTCAAAGCTTTTGTCAATACATTCTGATACCAGTCCAGATTGCAGTAGATCCCACCCTGATATCCTGCTGCCTGAATTTTCTTCAGGAATGCCAGGGCGATCTTTTCCACTGCTGCACTTCCAAGTTTTCTTTGCTCAGACCATTCCAGATCATAAAACACCGGGAAGTCCAGCTTCCTCTTATTCAGGACTTTCAGTACGCTCTCCGCTTCCTGCTCTGCCTGTGCTACACTTTTAGCATAGCTGTATTTGTAAACTCCAACCGGGATTCCATACTGAGCACAGCCCCTGTAGTTCTGCTCAAAGGTACTGTCTGTCTTGTTTCCTTTTTCCGTGATCCGCAGAATTGCAAATCCCATTCCATAATCCGCAACTGTCTTCCAGTCAATATTTCCGTTCCATGCCGATACATCAATTCCTTTGATTTCCATGGATACCACCTCCTGTTAGAAGAGGCGATCACTCGCCCTCTGAATCCTTATTAATCACTTTATCAGCCACTTCCAGACCTTTTACAAGGATCTGGGGCACATTAAAACCAGCCTCAACAAAATTCTCGCAGATAGACCGGATCTCATTTACCAGAAGAGATGCCAGTACAAACCACCCCAGGAGCGTTGTAATCTGTAAATCAATATGTAGCACCGTTCCGATCTCAATAAACACTGCACTTGCCCCGAATGCTACTGCAATCATCAGCCAGTATCCCAGCTTTTTTAGGACGCCTTTCCATCCGGTCATAGAGTTTTCTTTGTGCATCATGCGGCTTTTCATCCAGCCTGTGAGCCAGTCCGCCACATTAAATCCCAAAAACAGTGCGAAGAGAAGCCAATGCTCCCCGAAAATATATGTAAGTACCGCCACTACAGAACCCACTAAAGCATTATAAGTATCAATCACTTTCATTTTTTCTCCTTTCCCGGCATTGCGCCGGCACAAATTTAAGCAAAATAAAAAGACCTCTACGGTCTATCTCTTACGTGTTTGTACAGCGCAGGTAAGCAGCATTCCAACTGCGTTTCCCACGATAAATGCCAATACACACCCCAAAACATCACTTCCTTATCCTTTGATTTCTTTCCAGATTTCTGCTCCAACACCAAATGCTCCCGGCTCCCAGACGTTATTGTCCACCATAGATTCCCATTTCTTCCCGTTGTGAGATACCTTAGAGCCAACCTGATATTTAACAGGTGGAATTCCATTATAAGGTTCCCATGCAGGATATTCTTCCTGTGGTGTTGGTTCTGGTTCTGGAACAACTGTACCTCCACTTTCTACAGTTTCCTTAATTTTCTGTACTGTAGCACTTAAAGCAGTTACTGTTTCTTCCAGAGTAATCTGTTTCTTAGAGATTTCTTCAATCTGCTTCTGCAATGGGGCGTTGGACTGACTTGGGTCTGCGTTAGTCTGAGCGAGTGTTACGAGTTCTTTTCTCTGTTCCTCCGTGATGTCTCCCTGCACCCAAAGAGTATCAATCTTTTTGAGCATATCATCGAGGGAGTACCTCTTTGATTCAATTACATTCTTAAAAATTTCGTACATAATTTTTCTCCTTATAATAATGCAATTTGTGTGTTTACGACTTTTGCGTTTAATTCTTCGAATTTCTTGTCGATGTAATGCTTTGTATCTGCCACATACTCCACTTTCATTCCAGCTCCTGCATCATTTAATACAGTCGTTACCGGATAATTGGTATGGAGCTTTTTATATGCTTCGACTACTTCTGGTGGGAGGTCATGTTCGATTGGGGATTCAAGAACATATATAAATTCTATGCCTCTATCCAATATTTTTCGCATCTCTGTTTCCGAAAAACAATAGTCAACCCCCAAAGCAATAATAACTTTCTGCCCTTTTGTTTGTAAAAAATAATACGGTTTTGCACCATTTATCCACGAAGATCTTAAAATGTTCGTCGCACTACATACCGCTTTCTCTTTTACACTAGGTGTCGGAACTTCGTAACAAATTACAAAATATTCTCCATTACTCCACTTTACAATTGAGTAATCCTCTTTTCTACAACTATATATTCTCTGCACATACTTCCCACGCTCTAAGTCAATCTCATCACACACCCACTGCTGACCTGTTTCGTCAGTATAGTTGCCACCAGAATCTACTTTGATTCCCGGTAAGCCGTTTGGAGTGGCGAGAGCGAGGATTTGCGCAGGTTTATAGGGTTCAAATATGTTTTTTGCTTCTCCCGCAATTCCAACCATTATATTCCCTGCTTTTAACATACCTTCTCCAAAATTATAAATAGACACAACTAATTTTTCATGTTCATTCGTGTCGAAAATCGTTTCACGATTCGATTTGCGTATACTTGCATTTACGGTAGTCCCACCTTCTTTATAATTCGAAACTTGCACCGTGGTTGAATTCGATATTACATCCACGCTAAGTCGTAGCCTTGTTTTCGGTGGAACTTTTATATAATATCGAATTGCCTTATACGGTATAATATTGTCCTTGTAAATCGCGTTATTCTCGAAAATATAATCGTTTCTACGCCCTTCAAATGGCTCTGCGTCTATATCGAACAAATTTCCACCATATACATCAACGCCAATATTCCCCTTATCCCCAGCGTTGGCAATCTCCTGCGGATATTCGACAGATGGGGATGGTTTTCCGCCTGTGTAGGGTTCGTAGGGAATGGCTGAGGAACCGGCGTTGAGCATGATATAAATAGTACAATCAACACTTTTACCGACCCTTGATTGTGCTACAACATAACATGTCTTCGCTTCACTTAATGTCAATTTTTGCGGAACATTATAAAGCACAAAAGACGAAAGCAACATGTTTTTATCGTCACCCGATATTCCCACTTCAATTTCACTCAAATTTCCTTTCCCAGAAAAACTAATGGTGTACGTTCCCGGAGAAAGCTCGATGCCTTTCTTAAAAAAATAACCATCGTTTCTTTGAGCACCTTCTGCTGTACCTTTTAAAGATAATCCTCCGTCTTTAACACCGAACGTGATTCCGTTAATCAATTTTCCTTCTGTTGGCATGGTCGAATACAACTGCGCCCCGGTCGTAGTAACCTGTGTGCTTTTACCGTATAGTGACAGACCTTTAAATCTGCTGCCAGAAGAATCCTCTACTACAATCGCTTCTCCCGTAGCAGAGTTGATGATAGCGGAAGATAGGTTGTCCATTTCTTCCCTAATGTCTGCAATGTCCGCTTTATTCTGCGCAATCTGCTCACGGTCCGCAACGATCTCCTGCGCTGCTGCCTGCACCGCCTGTACCTGCTTTGCTCCCTCTGCGGTCACGTTCCCAGTCTGAGTAGTTCCTTCCGTCTGTACTGCCTTAACAGCTTCTGCCTTGGCTGTCTCTACTGCTTTTGTTGCCGCGGTCTGGGCTGCCTTAACCGATTCTACAGCCGTATTTCCGGCACTCTGTACGCGTTCTGTCTGGGTCTGCCCTGCATTGTTTACATCGGCAACAGCCTGCTGAGCGGTAAGATCAAATGCCTGTGCGATCTGATCAACATGGTTTTTATTGTCCAGCACCTCCTGCCCCATCTGGGTAACAAGTTGTTTTGCTTTCTCCACTGCCTGTTCGGATGCCTTGGCTCCCTGTTCTGCCAGTTCGGCATTTCCTTCTGCTGTCTCTGCCCCTGCCTGAGCGGCTTGGGCGTTGGTCTCTGCGGTCTTGGAAGCCTGTTCTGACAGGGCTGCGTTGGTGGCGGATGTCTGCGCCTGTTTGGTAAGGTTCTCTACTTTTATCACCTGCTCATCGATGCCGGAGACTGATTCCACCAAACGTTCCACTTCCTTGCGGTCTGTCCCGGTCTTTTTGGCATCCGCAGCCGTCTGATCAGAATAATACTTGGCATTGTCCTGTGCCCGTTCCGGGAGGTCTTCCCGGCCATGCGCCCAGCCCTCTGCCTGTTTTTCGGATTCCGCTGCCTTGTCTGCGGATTTCTGAACTGCCTGGACAGCCTCGTGGAAGATATTCGGATTCTCTCCACCGTCGAATACTTCCGGCTTCGGACGGGATTTGACCTGCAGCTTAATCTTGTATTCCGTCTGGCCGGATGTGTCATCAGTCAGATAGATAAAAGCAAACATGTTATAGTTTCTGGTAGCGCCGTCATTCTCCAGCATGGAATCCGGGATAATTACATCTGTCACTCCGTCCTTGGTGACACCGACACGGTTTAATGCTGTGCCGCCGGTCTCCTGCAGGGAAAAGTGGATTGCTACCATAGACGGAAGATGTAAGCCCTGGATCCGGAGGGTCTGGCCATAGTCGTACTGCCACAGGCCATAAGCATAGGCCATGGTGGTGTCTGGATTAAATATCGCTGTAATCATTTCATCCCTCCTGTTCTGGGGTTTTTTCTTCCTGATTTTTTTCTTCTCCCTGTTCTGTCTGTTCTTTTAGCAGCTCCTGCCGCTCTCTTGCAGCCGCCATGGAGATCTCACTGCAGGCATCCTTCCGAAGATCTGCCAGAATCCCGGATATGATCCCGTCCAGTATGGAGGATGGTAGTCCTGTCTGTTCTTTTACATTAACCACTGTATTCATCAGCACGTTTTTGGCATCTTCGATTACTAAAACAAGAGGTCTTGCATTCATTTTGTATTCTCCTTTAACTCTTTGATTTCTTTGTATAGGTTCTGGATCAGCTTTAACATCGGCGGGATCAGGGTACGGTAATTCCAGTCCTCAACAGAGGTATCCGGATTGACCATTGCGCACTCCGGGAACGCCCGGTAAACATCCTCTGCGTAAAATCCCGGGAGAGGCTTGTCTACAAAGCGGTCTCCCTTTATTAAATATCCCTCTTTGTATTTAAACCACACAACCGGGATATCCAATAATTTCTCTGCTTCCGTGTCTTTTAGCATGGCAATATGGTCTTTGTATCGTTTTGATGATGAGGACAGCGCTGCAATGATCGCAGTACCGCTTTCCCGGACAAGATGTGTTCCTCCACTGGTTGTCGGAAGTCCTTTAAAAATAATTTCTCCCGTGGATCCATCTCCAAAATCACCGCTGCGGGTCGCATAAACATGCAGACCATACTTAACCGTCAAGGCTCCATCATCATAAGAAAGTCTGGAATCTCCCAGTTTGATAGCTGCCCCAACAATAGCAAAAGAACCATTAGACGTATTAAAAGTGAAGCTGCTTTCCCGTCCATTGTAATCACTGGAATAAAATCTTAATCCGTTTGTACCAATATATACACCTTTTGTTTTTGATGTCAGCCCTGTACATCCATTGGCAATGGATGCATTGCCAATGTTAAATCCGCCAATCGTCGCATTCAGGGCTTTCAGGTCATCCACATCAATGTACTTGCCTTTGACATAAAGCTGATTGTTATACATATAGATCCCGTCCATGGCGCCATTGTTGGTAAGCATGGCAAGGATATCCGCCGGTGAATAACTGTGTACCACCTCAGGATTGTACACGTAGACGTAGGCTCCGGATCCGATGCTTGCAAATCCTCCGATCGTAAAATTTTCGTACCCCTGTGTATTGGGTGTTGTAACCGGTGCGGTAAACCGGAATTGCTTCCAGGTGCTGGTTAATGCACAGCTGTAGCTTACACGGTTAAGAGAGACTACTATCGTGCGTGATGTATTGGATTTTAACCATACCCGGAGCTCATACTGTCCTTTCGCTTTTACCGGGTTGTTGTTGCTGTACCTGGCTGATATAAAACAATCTCCAGATGTACCATACAATCTTACAGCTTTTGTTCCACCGTCCGGGTCTGACTGTCCCTGCATGATGGATCCAGAGGTATTCCAGTACTGATTTAAGCTCTCTGTAGAGAGATCAGCGCCCTTCAGGAGATTTCCTGTTTTTTGGTCTGCGTAGATCTTAGCTTCTGATAATGCCTGGGCTGTTTTATTGGCTACATAATCCTCTGTAGCAACTGCATTTCCCGACAGGCTAAAGGTACTGGCATTAATATTTACATTTCCACTGTCGTCAATAGAAAACGTCGTCTGGTTATAAATATTTTTCACGCTGATGCCTTTTGCATTGATATATTTACCGGCAAGAGTTCCGGCCAATATATAATTTGCATTAATGCACAGCATCCCATCTTTCATAAAGATCCCCTGATCTTGCCCTCCATTGGTCAGTTTGTTAAATACCTCCGTCTGCCCAAGACCGGTATCGTATTTATTGATTGCACCATTGACGTCAGATAAATCCACATATTTTGTATCAATCCAGTCACTGGAACTGTAATAGCCGCTTTCTCTTTTGTAGATGCATATTTTGATTTCTGCCTGACCATTCTGTGCGGAAGTGATCCATAAGTCCCCTTTATGATACGGAGGATTTGGCTGTGATACGAAGATCTGAGCCTTTCCGTCTATTTTGTCAAATACAGAACTGGGAGGCTGAATCGTTAGTTCCACCCAGGAACTTCCATTCCACCTGTAATATTTTTGTGTTCCGGTGTTGTACCACATATCACCGACATGTTCTGTCTTTAATTCAGACGTACTCCAACTGTATGATGGATCAGTTGACTGATACCAGGTTTCTGCTTTTTTATCCGTCTGCTGCTCCAGTGCTTCAATCTGTTGTTTAAATTCTCCGTTTATAAAGGTATTTAAAGCAGTATCATCTGTATATTTGCTGGCTTTCACCCAGTCATAAGACGAGTAACTTCCAGACGTCCTGGAAGTCTGGCAACGCATAATATCTCCTTTGCTTCCCTGCACCCACAGATCGCCTATCTCATACGGTGGCTGCGGAGTTGACACGAAAACCCGGCGTTTTGAATCAGCTGTGTCCAATGCATCGGCTGCATCTGCCAGAGCCTTCGTTACATCCGTGTCTTTTACCAGCTGCCACTTCCAGATATAACCATCTTTCAGAAAGCGATAGGAAAATCCTTTTGACTTCCAAAAAAACAAGTCACCCATATGTTTCTGACGGTCTGTTTCCGTAGTCCACTGGGATGCAGGAATATTCTGCAGAGTAGGCTCGTAGTCATAATAAAACGTCTCAACCTGCCCATCTACCTGTGCCTGTATACTTTCTATTTCAGGAGTGTATACATTATTAATAAATGTATTTAACTTATTTTGAGTAATTTCGTCGATCGTATTTCCCTTAAGTAAAAAACTATCAGCTACTATATCTACGCGCCCTGTTGCTGTATCAGCTCGAAAAACAATATTTCCGCGGGAATCCTTGACTACAAACGCCCCTGTATTGATCCAGTCTGCATTCAGCCCAATGGTATTCAGGATTTTTGTAATCATCTCTCCATCTACAAGCGCACCAATATTCCAGCTTTCTCCACCGTTGGTGGACATTGCCCATCCTTTGGCATTAAACTTTATCAGGATTGTAGATTCTTCCAGAGTAGGCTTATCTCCAAAATACAGAACCATGCTTCCATCTTCCAGAGTTTCTGTAAATGGATATAATCCATTCCCTGTAATCATGGCATCTTTCAAATCTTCTATTGCCTTTTCCCATTCTGTTTTATTCTGAGATAATCCATTGAGAAATTCTTTATGCAGCCTTGTGGCTTCGCTGTATCGTGTCAGAGCTTTTCTTACCGGCGATTCTGCACTACAGGAAAAAGTCTGTGTCCCGCCTCCGTTGTACTGGATTCCGGTAATGATTGTTTTATACATATTGTTCTTGCGATCTATCACAAGCCCAATGTCACCAGATTCCACAGAAGGATCACTTTGACAAATAACGTTCATAGGACGAAAACTTAGCCCATTTAATCTTTTTCCCAGATATTCTGCTACCTGGGACCCTTTTCCCTCCTGAATCAGCTGATTTCCTGTAATTTCCAGCACATACCCATCTTCTCCGTACTGATAAACAACATCCGCGTCGGAAGTTCCGCCTTTATTTTCTTCTGTAACGCGTATTCCTGTTATGGTCACATCGTCTGTTTCAATCAGGCTTCCGCTTTTTAACGTGTTCATTTTTACTACATTGGTATTTTCCTGTAGGTCAGAAACTTCCTGATCCAGAAGTTCCATCCGGTACCACTGAAGTGTAAGTTGTCCCGCATTATTGATCCTGGCATATTTACAGGCAATCTGCGCCACCCACTGAACCACCTGGCGGAAAGTCAGAGAAGAATCATCCGGTCTGGCAGTTACAGCGAAATCTGAATTGTCAAATACCGCCGTATCCGGAGACAGTTTCACATTACAGCAGCTACAGGCATCCTGAAGGATTTCCCGCAAGGTTGCAGGATATTCCAATTTACTCTTGGTATACGGCTGATCGAATGATATCATTTCATCAAAGGCAGATACTGTGATAATATCTCCCGTATCCCTACCCGGCTCCGCATGAAAAACCCCTTTATCCAGCCACTCTGTTTTTCCATTGATTTCAAGTCCGGATCTTGGCCGGAGCTCTGCCCCGGAAAAACTCTTCTTTGTCAATGACCCGTCTGTATTGTCAATTCTGATAACAAGCTGCTTTGCGATTGCAGATCCTATGTCAAAGCTTCCGTTGTTTGATACTTCATCCGTGATACTGAACTGGAAAAGGTCAGTATCCTCTACCGTTTTTGTACTTCCATCAGAAAAAATGATCTTCACCCGATTATGCAGTATTCGGTTGTCTTTAATTGCCTCTTTATATGCATTCGTTGTAGGAATCATTTCATCACCTCTGTATAATATCTACGGATACACTTTTATAATAAAAAATTCCATCACCAAACCATCCCAGCAGTTCTTTTGATAAAGTTCCTCTGTACGACTGTATGGTTACATCTATTCCATCGTCATGAAACGAAAACGGGAAATACCCCGGAACCAGAGTATTTTTTATCAACACTTCCTGTTGCTCTGTGAGTACTCCCCATTTGATCGATACCGTTTTCTTTTCTGCCACCGGATCACCTACCATGTATCCTGCCAGTGTGCGCCCGGTATCGGAGGTCCAGATAATCTCATCGTTTACCGATAAGCTCACTGGTGCAGGGAGAACGATACTCCCTGACCATAATATTTTTCTTTCTTCCATCAGTCTATCCCCACTGTATTGTATCTAATGTCCATAACCTCCCGCGCTGCCTTGTTGGCTCTGGCAATTTGTGTTCCATCAAGATAAAAGCCCATATCGGATAAAGCTGCAATAATTCTCATGACTGCACGGTTGATGATACGTTCAAAATCATCACGGGTAATGCCTGTTCCTGCCACTGCATTTACTGCTTCCATTGCCATTTCCCTTAATTTATTTTCCGGGGCAACAATTTCTCCATAATGTCTGTTGTCACCGATCATGGCCAACCGCGGCGTATTCTTTTCCACGTATCCGCCTTCGGCCAGATGCGGAATGGTCGGTACTCTTGGAAGAGATAAACCATAGTGTCCATAATGTCTGGTTCCGGTAATCAGATTTGTAAAATCGTAGCTGAAGGAAAATGCACTTTCAATGGCAGACAGGCCGGAATTTAGTTTATCCATCAGACTGTTTATAATGTCAATCACTGCATTCAGAGGAGTTTTGGCAAGAGAAATCAAACTGTCAAAAACGCCTCCGAATATATCCTTGATTCCATTCCATGCCCTCTCCCAGTTTCCGGAAAACACACCAGTTATAAAATCTATGATGCCGTTAAATACCTTTTTGACATTTCCCCAGATACGTTTTGTCGTACCCAGAAATGTATTGAGCACCTGCCCAAACACCCCAAAACTCTGAGACCAGTCTGTAGCAAATACACCTTTTATAAAATCCATAAATGGTGTAAAGATATATTTCTGCAGGAAGTCAAATACAGAGCCCGCTATTGTCTGGAATCCCTCCAGAATCTGTCCAATCCCATCCCAGCACAGACTGAAATCATCTGTAAACGCACCTGTACAAAAGTCCAGAAATCCTCCCAGAATATCAGAGATCCCTTTAAACACATCACCAACAACAGCAAGAAGGTCAAGAACAATCTCTCCGATTCCTGCAATGATCGGTCCCAGTACCGGCATGATTGTATTTACGATCCACTCTACAAAAGGAACCAAAGCCGTTTCCCATAAAGCTTTCAGATTATCAAAAATCTTGCCCAGCAGATCAGCGATCCCATTAAGGGCAGGCTGCACATGCTCCGCCCACACAGTACTGAATTTTTCTGCCAGATAATCCAGCACCGGCGCAATATAAAGATTGTATGCATCTGCAATGGTCCCGACAATGTCAGAGATTCCTTTTGCTAAAGAATCAAAGAACGGTTTTAAATGCTCATCATATACCTGATTCAGCTTTTCAAAGGTTTGCACAACCGATGTATGAACCGCATCAAAGACAACACGCACCTGTGACAGTACAGATTCAAGAGCAGTCTTGAGCTTATCCGTATTCTGGGTTATGGGCGTTACAACAAGACCCAGAAAGTCTCTGCTGAATTTTCCTCCAAGGTCAAGAACACCAAGAAATCCATCAGAAAACACTCCTATGATATCTGCTGTAATTCCCTTGGCATCCTCACCGGAAAATATATCAAAAATATCCGCACAGGCTACTGCAAAATCACCGGAAAGCTCTGCAATCTCTCCAGATACATCAAACAGGGAGATTATTCTCTTTTGAATATAAGTCTTGCTTTTCTTCAGATATTTTTCAAATCCGCCGATCAGGTTATCTGCTGCCGTCAGACCGATTCTTGCCGTTGCGCCTACAATCTTTCCCAACGCTTCCGCAATTTTATCCGCACACCGGTTAGCAGCCTCAATCAGTTTAGGATCTGTAAATATCTCATTTAAAGTCTTACGGATATTTTCAAGACTTTTCTGGATAGAGGCGATCTTACTTTCTGAATCCCCGAACCCAATCTGAAATCCTTTCTTAAAAATATCCGCAAGTTCTTTGCAGCGTTGGATCAAAGCCGATACACTTTTATCAACCTTGTCAATTACCGTCTCTCCCTGAGAAAGACTGCCAAAATCCACAGCGCTTCCGCCGACTCCGGCATTTCCTCCGCCTGAAGGTCCCGAGGAATCAGAATCGCTGTCCTCTGAACTATCATCCAGCCGATTGATCTGGTCGAATCCCATCAGAGCCCGCATTTCTTTTGCAGCTTTCTTAGCCGACTTCGCAACACCATTGTTTGAAGAAGCCATATTGTCAGCTGCTGCCGAGGCGTTTTCCATTCCGGTACTTGCATTTGCCGCCGCAGTTCCCATATCTGCGATCTGGCTTCCTGCAGAAGAACCTCCGCTCTTTTTGCCTGTGATCAGCTCTGTAAAAGCCTTAAAGGCATTTGCCAGAGTTGTCAGTTTCCCGATCAGCGTGTTTACCACCTTGATAATCGGCGTAAACAGATTGATCAGGCCCTGGCCAATGGTTGCCTTTAGGCTGTCAAGCTGCAGCTTCAGAATACGCACCTGGTTCGCCCAGGAATCTGAGGTACGCGCAAAATCCCCGGATGCCGCTGATAGCTGGCTCTGCACAAACTGATACCTGAGGGCCACTTTTTCCGCTTCCGACATGGCCTGAGTGGTCTTCCCAAAGCCATTTGCCAATGCATAAGCATCCAAAGCGCTCTGAGTCATGACAACGCCCAGTTCCTTCAGGGATTCTGTTTCTCCGGTAAACACGGATTTAAGCTTTGTGTATGCCTCATCCTGACTGATGTTATAAAAAGAAGCAATATCTCCGGCAAGTCCAGTAAGTGTAGACCCCATATCATAGGCGGCCTGTTCCGAAAAGCCGAAGGACTTTGCCATGGCTCCGAAGGTTCCGGTAAACTTCTTTGCCATTGTCTCTGACAAGCCAAAGTTTCCTGCTGCCGACTTTGCAAATTTATCCACCTGGGCTGTCATGGAAGGAAATGTCACATCTACTACGTTCTGTACTTCCTGTAAATCTGATCCCAGTTCCAGACACTGTTTTCCAAAATCTGCAAGCTTCTTCACTCCGAAGGCTGCTGCAAGAGCAACGCCTGTCTTTTTGGCAAGATTCATCACCCCGGACATTTGCTTATGAAATTTTTTCTGATTAACAACCAGATCAAGGCCAATCTCGCCTACGCTTGTAGCACTCATATATCTCACCTACCTTAAAACGCAAGGTAGGCACGCGCTGCTACTCTTTGGTGCAGCCTATTGGCTCTTGCCCTTGTCTGAAATTCAATTTATTAATAGCTCCGCAGCGCGGGCATTTGATTTCTCCTTTTACGACATCCGCTTTCATAAGCGTCCGCCCGCATTTATTACATTTTATTTTTTCAATCTTTCGCACCTCCCGCCATGGATATGAACGCTTTCTTAAATCCTTCCAGAATGTCATTCATATCTTCTGGTTTCATCTGTTTTGCCCGTCTGGCTCTCCATTCATTACGGATCCGTTTCTGTTCCTTGGTAAAATGCTTCAAAACTTCCTTATCTTCCTCTGATCGGATGGAAACAATACGTCCGAGAGCTGTATCCGGTCCTAATCCAACAAGAAGATCTCGAAATTCGCTCCATTTCATTCCTGCCGGAAGTTCTTTTGATAGCCGTATCCCGTACTGTGACTGGAAGGAAGACACAATCAAATCAAAATCTCCCTCCAAATCATAGTACGGGTCACTACTCTCCCGCTTCGTCCTCTCCCATGACAAGGTTCATTGCTTCCTCCACAATGACCATCAGGGATTTTGCAGAAAGTTTTTTCTTTCCTTTTTTGATATTGCAGATCTTTTCTACATCCTCTGGTTTGAAGATCAGGTTCAACGCCTCTTCTACCGCCTGAAGCTCCCCTTTGTTTCCAAACGCCCCCATAAGACGCAGCATAGTTTCTGCATCTGCATTTACTTCTACTTCCAGGGTTCCAATCTGCATGATTGGATTCTCGTCAAAACTA
>UMHO01005744.1_pt1 | contig 31915 bp, 31 predicted proteins | sample 1965561 | NCBI WGS metagenome assembly UMHO01 (sample SAMEA4836102, study PRJEB28245) | human gut metagenome | biome: gut microbiome; material: fecal sample | place: Denmark | collected 2008 | reverse complement strand
TAAAACGCTTGCATCTATCATTTTGGTGCAAGCGTAATTCATGGGTAGCGTAGCAATATTTTGCGCTTACCGAAGAAGGGGAAGTGTAGGAAAAAGAGCTTTACTTTTGTATCAGATTGTGATATGATTCACATAAATTTTTGAGAAAAGGAGGCGCGCAGATGGGCTGGAAAACACCGTATTTGATGATTCAAAAAGGCAACTTTTTTGGTGTTCAGGCTATCAGTGCGCCCATTTTTAAGGAATTTTAGTCTAAGACCAGAAGCATGGTCTGTCTGTTTCAATTCAAAAAGTGGGCATCATTCTAAAAAATTTTAAGTAGGTGATGCGTTATGAATATCAAAAAACAACTTCGGAAATTATATCTTTATGAACTTATCAGTGGTTTTCAAATTGTAGATGCAGTATGGGTGGTATTTCTTTTGCAGCGTGGTTTTTCTATTGCACAGGTCGGGATTGCAGAAGGTGTTTTTCATGTGGTGAGTATGTGCTGTGAAATTCCTAGCGGTATGGTGGCAGATTTGATAGGACGCAAAAGAACTTTGGTGTTGTCTGGACTGGTATCAGCAGCAGGGTCTTTGTGTATGATTCTTACCAATGCGTTTCCCATGATTTTAGTTGCCATGGGTCTGAATGCATTAAGTTATAACCTGGTGTCCGGCTCAAGAGAAGCCCTGACCTATGACAGCCTTTTGGAGGCAGGAGCACAGGAGGAATATCTTAGGGTGTCAGCCATACAGGAGAAATTGTATCTGTTTGTTTTTGCAGCAGCAAATTTATTCAGTGTAGTGACCGTATCCCTGGGATATGAGAAAGGATATTTGATTTCAATGGTTCAGGGGATTTGCTGTTCCATAGTGGCATTCAGGATTTGGGAGCCCGGGAGAGAAAATACAAAACAGCATGAAAAAAATAGAAATTGGACAAGGATTCTAAGAAAACATGTTATAGAAAGTGGGAAATTTTTTGTCACTCATGGCTTTGCCGCACGCAGAATGTTGATCAGTGGTGTGGCTGCTGCTGGATATTATATCGTTTTTATGTTATTGCAGCAGCATTTAGTAGAGCAAGGGTTACAGGCAAAATGGATAGGAATTCCACTTCTGCTTATTTCTTTTGGAGGCATGGCAGGAGCGTCTCTTGGAGAAAAGACAGGGAAAGTGAAAATAAAATTTCTGCTGCTTGCAGGTGGAGTGTTGGAAGGTGTTTTGATTGTTTTTAGTGGTATGCCGGCATTGCCGGGATGCGTGCTGGCAGCGGCTTTTGCCCATGGGATATCAGAAATGTTGGCAATTCGTATTGGAGATGAGAATCAGAAAGTATTTTCCAGTGAAGTGCGCGCTACCATGGTATCAGTAGAAAGCATGGTTTATAGTGTTGTTATGGTGGTATTAAGTCCGGTGGTGGGATGACTGTCAGAGAAATTTTCCATATCCTGGGCTTTTGGCATCCTGGGAATATTTGTTAGCTTTTTAGTCTGTATTTTGGTTTTGTTACCCAAAGAAAGCAACTTTCCAGATTGACAGAAGATTCCAGGACTGCTAATCTATTATTTACAGGAGGGCTTCTATGAAACTGAAAAACGTAATGATTGTGGTAAAAGACATAGAAAGGTCCAAACAGTTTTATAAGAAACTATTTGGACTGGACGTTGTGTTGGAACAGGAAGGAAATGTGATTCTCACAGAAGGATTGGTGCTGCAGGAAGCTAAAATCTGGGAAAATACCATAAACCAGAAAGTGCAGTTTCAGAATCATGCCATGGAGCTGTATTTTGAAGAACGGAATTTTACAGAGTTTTTAGAAAAATTGGAGCATTATGAAGAAACTGTGAGGTATGCAGGTCCAGTGACAGAATATTCCTGGGGAAAGAAGATTCTGCGAATGTATGACCCAGATGGAACCTTGATTGAGGTAGGGACACCATAAGGAGGAAATGCTTATGAGAAAAACACCAAAAAAAGTATGGATTGCTGTGGCAGGCGTTGCTTTAGCAGGATTGCTGATGACAGGAACTTTTCTTTATAAAGATTATGAAAATAAGACGAGCCAAAGTGTGTGCAATTTTGTTCCTCCGCCATGTTTTCGGGGGATGGTAGAAGCGGTGGATATTAAAAACAGTCAGATGACGGTTACTATGGATGAGAAAAGCCTGGTACTGGACTGTGAGAAAGATGCCTACAAGCTTTATAATACAAAGCCGGGTGATACGGTGAATTTCCGTTGTGAAGAGGAAAAACTGGAGGATGAACTGGTGGAAATCTGGCATTTTGATCGGGAAGAAGAGTAGTACCAAAGAAAAAAGAAGAGGATAAAAGACTTATGGATGGAATAATTTATGATGTGTATGTGAATATTCTAAAGGAGGAGCTTGTGCCGGCAATGGGCTGTACAGAGCCCATTGCGATTGCTTATGCGGCAGCAGTGGCAAGGGAAACTCTTGAGAGTATGCCAAAATCTGTGCGAATCAGCGCCAGCGGCAATATTATTAAAAATGTAAAAAGTGTGGTAGTTCCCAATACAGGAGGACTTCGCGGTATTGCGGCAGCAGCGGCTGCTGGTATTGTGGCAGGAAAAGCAGAGAAGAAGCTGGAGGTTCTGGCAGAGATTACCAAGGAGGAGATAGAAGAGATTTCAGACTATTTAAAAGAGGTGTCTTTCCAGCTTACTGCATCTCAGTCAGGATGTATTTTTGACATTTATATTGAAGTGCAGGATGGAGAACACAGCGCAGAAGTCCAGATTCAGGGTCAGCACACTAATATTGTCCAGATTCGAAAAAACGGGGAGACTTTGTTTGGAAAAGAATATTCTGAAGAGGAAAACTGTGCAGGCACAGAGAAGGAGCTGCTTACTGTAGAGCGGATTATCCAGTTTGCAGATGAAGTGAAAATTTCAGATGTGGAGGAAACCATTACAAGACAGATTGAATACAACACTGCCATTGCTCAGGAAGGATTAAAGGGCAACTGGGGCGCCAATATCGGAAAAATTCTGCTTCAGTCCTATGGAAACAGTGTCCAGAACCGGGCAAAAGCCATGGCAGCGGCAGGCTCTGATGCCCGTATGAATGGCTGTGAAATGCCTGTGGTGATTAATTCCGGCAGTGGAAACCAGGGAATGACAGCCTCTCTTCCGGTTATTGTCTATGCAGAGGATATGAAGGTATCCAGAGAAATGCTCATTCGCGCTCTGGTTGTGTCCAATCTGGTGTCCATTCATTTAAAATCCGGAATTGGAACCTTATCTGCCTATTGCGGGGCGATTAGTGCAGGCTGTGGCGCCGGCGCCGGAATTACCTATCTTTATGGGGGAGATTACGCCCAGGTGGCACACACCATTGTCAATGCCCTGGCCATTAATTCCGGCGTGGTGTGCGATGGAGCAAAGGCAAGCTGTGCGGCAAAGATTGCGTCCGCTGTGGAAGCAGGCACTCTTGGAATGAAAATGTATCAGTTTGGCAGCCAGTTCTATGGAGGAGATGGAATTGTAGCACAGGGAATTGAAGAAACCATTGAAAATGTAGCCCAGCTTGCCAGAGATGGTATGCGGGAAACAGACAAGAAAATTATTGAAATCATGATTGATAAAATCTGATAAGTATAAGGAGGAACAGACTATGAAAATTTTATTTTTTGACACCAAAAGCTATGATAAGGATTCTTTTGAAAAACAGATTTCTAAATATCCGGAAATTGAAATTGATTATTTAAAAACAGACCTGGCTCCCAAGACAGCGCCTCTGGCAAAGGGCTATGAGGCAGTGTGCGCTTTTGTAAGTTCTGATGTGGGAAGCGCTACCATGGATGCTCTTCATGAGGCTGGGGTAAAACTGGTTCTTATGCGCTGCGCAGGTTTTAATAACGTAGATTTAGAAAAGGCAGAGGCATACGGAATCAAAGTTATGCGTGTGCCGGGATATTCTCCGGAGGCAGTAGCAGAACACGCTATGGCTCTTGCGCTTGCTGCAAACCGCCGCATTCACAAAGCCTATGTAAAAGTAAGAGAAAATGACTTCAGCCTGGGCGGCCTAATGGGCATGAACTTTTATGAAAAAACAGCAGGAATCGTAGGAACCGGAAAAATCGGCGCAGCCATGGCAAGAATTTGCCGGGGCTTTGGCATGAAGGTGATTGCCTATGACGTCTATGAAAATCCGGATTTGAAGGAGTTTGTTACCTATGTGTCTTTGGATGAGCTGCTGGCAACCAGTGATTTGATTTCCCTGCACTGCCCGTTAATGGATAATACCTATCATTTAATTAATAAAGACACCATTGCCAAAATGAAAGATGGTGTTATTCTGGTAAATACTTCCAGAGGCGGTCTGGTAAAGACCAATGATTTGATTGAAGGAATCCGGGCCAGAAAATTTTATGCAGTAGGGCTGGATGTGTATGAGGAAGAAACAAAAAATGTGTTTGAGGACCGTTCCGATGAGATTCTGGAACATTCTACAACAGCCAGATTATTGTCCTTCCCAAATGTGATGATTACTTCTCACCAGGGATTTTTTACAGAGGAAGCATTGGCAGCGATTTCACAGACAACTTTGGACAATGCAATGGCATTTTTGCATGGGGAAACCACAGGGAACGAAGTACACAAATAAGTTGTACATGGGTGTAGGAAGAAGGGAATGTGATGAAGAAAAGGCGTGTCACAATGAAAGATGTTGCAGAAAGAGCAGGTGTCTCTACTGCAACTGTGTCCTATGTGCTGAATTATTCCAATACAGAACGAATTAGCCATGAGACAAGGCTTAAAGTTTTTGAAGCAGCAAATGAATTGAATTATATACCTAATATTGAGGCAAGATCACTTTCTGGAAAAAAGAGCTATATGGTAGGCGTGATTATTAACAAGAAAGAGAATTGCAGAAGGAGTATGGTGTATCAATATTATGACTTAGCTGACGAGATACGTACAATTTTGAATGCTATGGGGTATGATATGTTTCTGATTTCAACAGAGGAGATGGAACAGGGGACAGCATTGGGATTTAGAAGAGCATTAGATGCTGTTTTTATTGTGGATATGGAAGAAGAAGGATTTAAAAGACTGGCAAGTCAGTTTTATGTTCCAGCTATTTTTATTGATGGATATGTTTCAGACCCTTTATTTTGTAAAATATTAGTAAATGGAGAGGAATTGCTGAATAAAGCGGAAGAACAGTTGGGAAAGGATTTTTATGTTGTCATGGAAGACTGCTTTAATGATAATTTGCTGAAAAGTGTGAAGAAAAGAATTGATGACCAAAATATCTTTATTCATAAAAAGGGAAATAGTCTTCCGGAATTTTTGCAGACACATAGACAGCAAAAAGGATTGGTTATTGGCGAGATTTTAGGTATGCAGGCAGAAAGTTATGTGGATAACAGAAACCTATGTGTGGTTGTTCAGTCGGATATGGATTTGATGTTGCTTCCAGACACCAAAATTCTGGTGGTAAGCAATAAGGAAAAAGCCAGAAAGGCAATAGAAGTGATGAGAAAACTTTTGCATGTAGATGGAAAACAAGAAGATTTCGAGCCGGTTCATGACATTGTTTATGTTGACATTCATTGAATAAAAGAAAAGTAAAAAACATAAATGTAGAAAGAAATTGTGGGAATTGCATAAAACTACAATTTCTTTTCTTTTTGCAAGAAAACTTATTAAGCACTTAATAAAAAATATAAATTCAGAAGGAAAAAGGAAAAAGTAGGCTTTTTTATACTTAACAAAATATATATTAAGTTATCATAAGTAATAATATACAAAATATATTTATACATAATCATGAAAAGTAGAAAAATGACGAAAAATGGTTGACGGTATATCATAAAATTCATATAATATAAGCGTTTAAACGCGTAAGTTAAAGCTCTGAAAAGAAAAAGAGAGGAGGAACATAGAAATGAAGAAAAAGAAAGGAGCGCTGTTATTATCTGTTTTCTTCTGTGGAAGCGGACAATTTTTTGTCTATAAACAGCGTATGAAAGGAGCTGCGTTATTTTTATCCCAGACATTGATTCTGATTATAGAATTAATGAGCGGATATTGGTTGGAATATGCCCAAGGATTGATACCTGACTTTTCCATGCGGCTTCACGGAGGATTTTTTACAAAAGGAATCTGGGGATTGGTTACGTTAGGGGAAAAGGCAGGAGGAAAGTATGGAGACCACTCAACAATGCTATTGATTAACGGAATTATAGCGTTAATTATCTTAGCTATTGTATTTGGTATCTATGTATGGAATCTGTATGATGTATGGAAGTACCAAGAAGAAAAGGAAGAACGAAATAAATTAAAGCTACAACAGCTTTTTTCAAAAAATCTTCCCTATGTGATTGTACTTCCTATAGGAATTGCTTTTATCTTTGTTGTAGTTATGCCGATTATTTTTACATTTTTGACATCATTTTTGAACTATAACAGAAACCATCTGCCACCGGGACAATTATTGGATTGGGTAGGGCTGGATAATTTTAAAAAGTTGTTTACTGTGTCAATCTGGTCAAAGACTTTTTTTAAAGTTTTGGGATGGACGATTGTGTGGACTCTATTTTCTACTTTAGGACCCTATTTTCTTGGATTATTCCAGGCGTTAATTTTAAAGCATGAGGCAGTAAAATTCCGAAAAGTATTCCGGGCAATTCTTATTTTGCCATGGGCAATTCCACAGATGGTAAGTCTGCTGGTATTTCGAAATCTTTTGAATGGCCAGTTTAGCCCGATTAATCAGTTCTTAATGGATATTGGCGTGATTTCAGAAAATATTGGATTTTTATCAGATCCTGTATCAGCAAAAGTAGTAGTTATTCTAGTTAGCTTCTGGCTGGGATTTCCAATGTTTATGGTTATGATGATGGGTGTGTTATCAAATATGGACCAAAGTCTTTATGAGGCTGCTTCCATTGATGGAGCGAATCATATACAAAGCTTTCAGAAAATCACACTTCCGTTGGTATTCAGGGCAACAATGCCCAACCTGGTCATGAGTATGGCAGCAAACTTTAATGGATTTGGTCTGATATATTTCCTGACACAGGGTGGTCCTACAAACACAGAAATGCAGTTTGCAGGAGATACGGACATATTGATTTCCTGGATTTATAAATTGACATTAAATCAGCAGATGTACGATATTGCGGCTGTTATGAGTGTGCTGCTCTTCCTTTTGGTCGGCGCAGTTTCTCTATGGAACTTCAGAAGAACTACATCATTTAAGGAATTATAGGAGGCAGGAAAAATGAAGAAAAAAATTATGGCAGTTTTGGTTAATGCTGAACTTGTATTCATGTCCCTGATTGTTCTGATTCCTGTTGTATGGATTATTTTATCTGCGTTTCAGTCAGGTAATGCCCTTGGAAATATTTCACTATCAGGTCTTACCCTGAATAATTTTCGTAGATTATTTTCAGAGACAAACTATAGTCTGTGGTTTTTAAATACTTTGAAAATAGCTGTAATTAGTACAGTCTGCGCAGTAACTTTAATCATGCTTACTGCATGGGTTATGTCAAGATTTCGTTTTAAAGGCAGAAAGACAGGACTTCTGACAGTCATGATTTTGTCTATGTTCCCTACTTTTCTGTCTATGACAGCTATTTATACATTGTTTCTTACACTTGGGTTAATTGGAAAACCGATTTCTATGATTATTGTGTATTCTGTTGGGGCTGTTCCTTATAATACTTGGCTAGTTAAAGGATATTTGGATGGATTGCCTATGGCAGTGGATGAGGCTGCTTATATTGATGGTTGCACAAAGATTCAAACCTTTTGGAAGATTGTGTTACCTATGGCAAAACCGATTATCACATATTGTGCAGTGTCACAATTTATGATGCCATGGATGGATTATATCCTGCCCAATATTCTTCTGTCGGGAAATAAAAGTAAGACTTTGGCAGTAGGATTGTTTGAATTGATTAATGGAACAGATACTACTAATTTTACAGTTTTTGCAGCAGGTGCAGTTTTAGTGGCGGTTCCTATTACAATTGTATTTATTTTATTTCAAAAGTATCTTGTCCAGGGTGTTGCCGCTGGTGCAGATAAAGGATGAAAAAAGAAGCAGGAGGAAAAGTTTGACATGAAAAAACAAGTAATATCAATGATGCTGGCAGGTATGATGCTGCTGAGTATGCTTGGAGGATGTGGAAAGAAAGAGATTCCGGTAGAAGAAGAGACAAATAAAGAAAGCACAAAAGAACTGGCTCCAGAGGAAGATGCCAAGTTGAAATTCTGGGTAGGAGGAGGAAAATTAGAATACGGACAGGCTGTTGCAGAGGCTTTTGAGGAAGAATACGGAGTTCCTGTAGAAGTAGAAGAGGCAGGAATTGATATCGTAAACAAAATGACTTTAGATGGACCAAGTGGAAATGGTGCAGATGTATTTATGGCACCTCATGACGCATATTTGACAGCAAAGGATTCAGGGATTCTTCTGGAACTGGATGAAAAGGTAGAAGATGAAGTCAGGGATGTGGTCAGTGATATTGCAGTAAAAACAGTGGAAACCGATGACAAGTTATATGGTGTTCCTGTATCAATTGAATGTTATGCGTTGTTATATAACAAGGATTTGGTAAAAGGGGAACCTGCAACAACTATGGAGCAGATTATAGAAGAGGCAAAAGAGTTCAACAATCCGTCTGAAAATAAATTCTGGTTTTTAAATGTTGTGACAGAAGGATATAATGTATTTCCATTTTTGAGTGTGGATGGATTTATGCCATTTGGCCAAGACGGGAAAAACAATGACGATCCTGGATTTGGAACACCGGAATTTTTGAAAGCATTGGAACGAGTAAGAGATTTGCATAAGTTAATTCCTATTAATGCGGATGATTTAAAAATTGAAACGATTACCCAGTTAGAACAGAACTTTATGGAAGGAAGAACCGCTTATTATCCAATTGGTCCATGGTTAATTAAAACTTTAAAAGAGCAGAATGTTAATTTTGGTGTAACAACACTTCCGACTATGGATGGAAAACAGATGAAAACAATGGCTGGTGTACAGAACGCGTATGTTTCCGCATACTCTGATTATCCACAGGCAGCACAGCTTTTTGCACAGTATTTGGTTTCAGAAAAAGGCGCAGAACTTCTTTATGAAAAGGCATATAATGTAACTGCCAGAAAAAATGCAGATGATGTAAAAGGTCTGAAAGATGACGAAGCATTAAAAGTTTACGTAGAGGCATTCAAGGATGCCGTTCCAATGCCGCAGGTAAAACGGATTTCTTATTACTGGACTACCATGCAGAGTGTATTAAGTGCAGTATTTGATGGAAAAATGACACCAGAAGAAGGTGCGGCAAAAGCGCAGAGTGATTTTGATGCATTGGTAGCTAGCGAGTAGAGGGGAGAATTTTATGAGTTTTACAACAATTCTGCATCAGGCAAAGAGTGAGTATGCGTATGCATATGATGAAAATACATTGCATCTCAGACTGAAAACTACAAAAGGAAAAGTACAGAGAGTGGAAGTGCTGGCTCTGGATCCATTTAATTGGATTCCCCGTAATGATGGTTCTATGATTTATGACCTGGATAAAAAGTCTATTATTAAAGGTGTTATGGAAAAAGAGCAGGTGACGGAGGAATATGATTGCTGGTTTGCAGAAATTGGCAATCAGGATTCCAGGCGATGCAAATACTGTTTTCTTGTAGAAGAGGGTGGCAAGGAATTTATTGTGGGCTGCCATGACAAAATACCTTATTCAGGCAAGGAAGAGGAATTGTATAATCTTTTCAATTATTATAACTATCCATATATTAATGAGGAAGATTTGTATCAAGCTCCTGCATGGGTGGAAAATACAGTGTGGTATCAGATTTTTCCAGAACGTTTCTGTAATGGAACTCCAGATGATGGAAGAGAAGTTTTAGCGTGGGGCAGTGAAGAATTAGATGGCGCATTGAAGAAGTTTGGGGGAAATCTGGAAGGCATTATTCAAAAATTAGATTATATCCAGAAAATGGGATTTACAGGGATTTACATGACCCCTATTTTTGAATCTCCAAGTTCTCATAAATACGATACAACGGATTATTTTAAAGTAGATCCTGAATTTGGAGATAATGAGATACTGGGAAGACTGGTAGAAGAAGCACATAAAAGAGGGATTCGTGTTATGTTAGATGCAGTGTTCAATCACTGTGGATTTCAGCATCCTTTCTGGCAGGATGTGTTAAGAAAAGGAAAAAAATCTGAGTATTATGACTGTTTTTATATTCTGGATGAATCTATGCCTGTTTTTGATGGGGAAATTGTAGACGGACTTCCACAGGAGGTTCCAAGAGAAAGATTAAAATACAGAACCTTTGCCTATACGCCCACTATGCCAAAATGGAATACTGGAAATCCAAAGGTGAGAAAGTATCTGATGGATGCGGCCTGCTACTGGGTAGAAAAATATCATATTGATGGATGGAGACTGGATGTATCTAATGAAGTTTCACATGATTTCTGGAGGGAATTTAGAAAAAGAATTAAGGCAATCAATCCAGATGTTTATATTTTGGGAGAAAACTGGGATAATTCACTTCCATGGTTGCAAGGGGATCAGTTCGATGCTGTTATGAATTATGAATTTGCCATGCCCGTGTGGAATTACTTTAAAAAAGAGGAAAAGGGAAGCTTCACATATTCTGCAAAAGAATTTCGCAACGGAGTATCAAAGGTTTTAACATCCTATCCAAGACATGTGGCGCGAAATATGTTTAATCTCCTGGAAAGCCATGACACAGAAAGAATTTTGAACAGAACAAATGGTGATACAGATATGGCGAAACTGGCTTATATTTTTCTGTTTACTTTTCCAGGAGCACCTTGTGTGTATTATGGAGGAGAAATAGGTATGGGAGGCGGTGAACATAGTAATCGCCAATGCATGATTTGGGAAAAAACAGGACAGAATCAGGAATTGTCTCAATTTGTACAGGAAATGATAGAATTGAGAAAAGAGCATGATAGTTTCCGTTCAGCACAGTTTCAGTGGCTGAACCAGGAAGGGACAGAGGATTGTCTGTTCTTTAAGAAAACAGGGGAAAAGGAAATGCTTTATGTATTTATGCAGAAAGAAGGAAAAAGACATACATATCCAGTACCATTGGAGTTAAGAGGAAAAGAATGCGTGGATTGTATTTGCAAAGAAAAAATTTCTTTAGGAGAGACCTTTGAGCTTAATCGTAATGGATACCAGATATATTTACTTCCAGATTTAGAGCAGAAATCCTGAGACAGGAGAGGAGAAATTATGACAACAATCGAAGAAAGATGGATGCAGCTTTGCGGCAAAGACATAGAAGCATGTAGTTATGAAGAATTGTATCCTGCATTAATGGAAATTGTGCGGGAAAAAAGTAAAGAACGAGAACAGCCCGTAACTGGGAGAAAACTCTACTACATTTCCGCAGAATTTTTAATTGGAAAGCTGTTAAGTAATAATCTGATTAATTTGGGAATTTATGAAGAGGTGAAAGTATGTTTGAAAAAACATGGGAAATCTATGGCTGGACTGGAAGAGACTGAGCCGGAACCGTCTCTTGGAAACGGAGGTCTGGGAAGACTGGCTTCCTGTTTTCTGGATTCCCTGGCAACTTTAAATCTGCCGGGAGATGGTGTGGGACTGCGTTACCATTGCGGTCTGTTTCACCAGAAATTCCAGAATAATATGCAGAATGAGGAGCCGGATTACTGGTTGGAAAAGGATAGCTGGGCAGTCAGAACAGATGTTGTGTATCCGGTCATGCTTAAAAATAAAAAATATGGAGCACGTCTGTATCAGGTAGATGTGACAGGGTATGAAGGTCGCACCAATAAATTGAATCTTTTTGATTTAGATACAGTGGATGAAAGTATTATTGAAGATGGGATTTCTTTCGATAAAGAGAAAATTGATAAGAATCTGACGCTGTTTCTTTATCCGGATGACAGTGATGATGCAGGCCGCATTCTTCGTATTTATCAGCAGTATTTTATGGTAAGCGCAGGAGCGCAGATGATTTTGGAAGAGTGCGAGAAAAGAGGAAGTAATTTGCATGATTTGGCCGAATATGCCGCAGTTCAGATTAATGATACACACCCTTCCATGGTAATTCCGGAACTCATTCGTCTGTTGGAAGAAAAGGGGATTGCGTTTGGAGAGGCAGTAGAAATAGTTACAAAAACGTGTGCTTATACAAATCATACAATTTTGGCAGAAGCATTGGAAAAATGGCCGATGGAATATTTGGAAACTGTAGTTCCTCAGTTGACCCCTGTTATTCGAAAATTAGATAAAATGGTGAAAGCGTCTGTAAGTGACAGAACGACAGATATTATTGACAAGAATAACCTGGTACATATGGCGCATATGGATATTCATTACAGTCATAGTATAAACGGTGTGGCTGCTCTCCATACAGAAATTTTGAAAAACAGTGAGTTGCATAATTTTTATCAGTTATATCCGGAGAAATTTAATAACAAAACAAACGGTATTACGTTTAGACGTTGGCTGCTGTCCTGTAATCCCAAATTAACAGAATTTTTGGAAGAATTGATTGGGCCTGAATTTAAAAAAGATGCGTTAAAACTTAATCAACTGGAAGCATATGCAGAGGATAAAAAGGTTCTCAGACGTCTCATGGAGATTAAAGAAGAGAATAAAGAAAAATTGGCTTCCTGGCTGAAAGAAAAGCAGGGGATTTCGGTAAACCCTCAATCTGTATTTGTGATTCAGTCAAAGCGTCTTCATGAATATAAACGTCAGCAGTTGAACTTGCTTTATCTTATTCATCAGTATTTTGAAATTAAAAACGGGCATCTGCCAGCAGCGCCGATTACCGCAATTTTTGGAGCGAAAGCAGCGCCTGCCTATACCATTGCAAAAGATATCATTCATGGAATTCTTACTTTTTCAAAGATTTTGGAAAGAGACCCAGAGGTTTCTAAATGGATTCATGTAGTGATGATTGAGAATTATAATGTAGAAGCAGCCGAAAAAATGATTCCGGCTTGCGACATCTCTGAGCAGATTAGTCTTGCATCCAAGGAGGCATCTGGTACAGGCAATATGAAGTTTATGCTGAATGGAGCTGTAACATTGGGAACTATGGATGGAGCAAATGTAGAGATTGCACAGCGTGTAGGAGATGAAAATATTTACATTTTTGGACATAGCAGTGAACAGGTTATTGAGGGCTATGCAAATGGTGCTTATTATGCGCAGCAGTGGTATGAGGCTGATTTCAACTTGCGGAGGGCAGTAGATTTTCTGACCAGTGATATTATGTGTGCTGAGGGCTCCAGAGAAAATCTGCAGCGTTTACAAAAAGAATTGATTTATAAAGACTGGTTCCAGACATTTCCGGATTTCAATGGATATATTGTCCGTAAAAATCAGGCCATTAGTGATTATGCGTTCAATCAGGACAAATGGGCAAAAATGGCATTAATAAATATCAGTCAGGCTGGGTTCTTTTCTGCAGACAGAACCATTGCCGAATATAATGATGAAATCTGGCATCTTGGATAAAAAAGAAAAAGGGTAGAAAAAAGAAGTCCTGTAGGTTATAATAAACAAAAATACCTACAGGACTTTTTTGTGGATTAAAGGAGAAGTATAGTGAACAGAAATTATCAAAAAGAACTGGACAGGATTCTGGAAGAAATACAAAAAGAGGAGAAGGTATCCAGATTATTTCTGCATAGCTGTTGCGCTCCATGCAGCAGCTATGTGCTGGAGTACCTTTCCCCATATTTTGAGATTACGGATTTCTTTTACAATCCCAATATTTCGCCAAGAGAAGAGTATGAGAAGCGGACGAAAGAGCTTCAGAAGCTAATTGAAGAAATGCCCCTGGTACACAAACCTGTTTTTCTGGAGGGAGAGTATCGTCCGGAAGATTTTTTTGAAATGGCAAAGGGACTGGAAAATGTACCGGAAGGCGGAGAACGCTGCTTTAAGTGTTACCGCCTGCGTCTGGAAGAGGCAGCCAGACTGGCAGCAGAAGGAGGCTATGATTATTTTGCAACCACTCTGACCATCAGTCCTTTGAAAAATGCAGCGAAATTAAATGAAATTGGAGAAGAGTTGGAGAAAATTTACCATGTGAAGCATCTTCCCTCTGATTTTAAGAAGCGCAATGGTTACAAGCGCTCTACAGAATTATCCGCAGAATATCAGCTATATCGCCAGGATTATTGTGGCTGTGTATTTTCCAGACAGGAACGGGAAAGACAGAAACAAAATTCAATGCATAAAAAATGTGAAGTGGAAAAGTAGGAAAGTGCTTGCGGGGATTGTCATAAAGTGATAAAATTCTACAAGATACATATAGAAAGAAAGAGGAACGTCTATGGCACAGTTATGGGGAGGCCGTTTTACCAAAGAAACGGACCAGCTAGTTTATAATTTTAACGCATCTTTAAGTTTTGACCAGAAACTGTACAAACAGGATATTACCGGGAGCATGGCTCATGCGGCAATGCTGGCAAAACAGGGGATTTTAACCCAGCAGGAAAAAGAGGAAATTACAGCAGGACTTCAGGAAATTTTAAAAGAAATTGAAGAGGGGACCCTGGAATTTTCGCCAGAGTATGAAGATATTCACAGCTTTGTGGAAGCCAATCTTATTGCCAGAAAAGGTGAAGTTGGGAAAAAACTGCATACCGGAAGAAGCCGCAATGACCAGGTGGCTCTTGATATGAAAATGTATGTAAGGGATGAAATCAAGGAAATTGATGGATTGTTAAAGGAACTTCTTACTTCTCTTTTACATATTATGAAAGAAAACCTGCATACCTATATGCCTGGATTCACACATTTGCAGAAGGCGCAGCCAGTTACTATAGCGCATCATTTTGGCGCTTATTTTGAAATGTTTAAAAGAGACCGTAGCCGTATGCAGGATGTGAAGAAGCGTTTGAATCTCTGTCCGTTAGGGAGTGGGGCTCTTGCCGGAACCACCTATCCTTTAGATAGAGCATATACAGCCCAGTTATTAGGGTTTGACGGGCCAACTTTAAACAGTATGGATTCTGTAGCAGACCGAGATTATCTTATTGAATTGCTTTCCGGCCTTTCTACTATTATGATGCATTTGAGCCGTTTTTGTGAGGAAATTATTTTATGGAATTCCAATGAATATCAGTTTGTAGAAATTGACGACGGATACAGTACTGGAAGCAGTATTATGCCCCAAAAGAAGAATCCAGATATAGCAGAGTTAGTAAGAGGAAAAACAGGTCGTGTTTACGGAGCCTTGATGTCCATGCTTACTACCATGAAGGGAATCCCACTGGCATATAATAAAGATATGCAGGAGGATAAGGAATTTACTTTTGATGCTATTGATACCGTAAAAGGTTGTATTGCTTTATTCAATGGTATGATTTCCACCATGGAATTCAAAAAAGAAAATATGGAGAACAGTGCGAAAAATGGATTTACCAATGCTACAGATGCAGCAGACTATTTGGTAAATCACGGGGTAGCTTTTCGAGATGCCCATGGAATTGTGGGACGTTTGGTGCTTTTCTGTATTGAGAAGAATTGCTCCTTAGATGATTTATCTTTAGAAGAATATCAAGAAATCAGTCCAGTCTTTCAGGAGGATATCTACGAAGCAATCAGCATGAAAAACTGTGTGGAAAAAAGAAATACCATAGGTGCGCCAGGTACAGAAGCTATGCAAGAAGTGATTGGCATCCAGGAAAAATATCTGGAAAAAAATTAAAAAAATCTTGACATTTTGGAAAGATTTGTTATAGTGGTGTATTATAAAAACAAATGTATGCACAGGAAGGACAAAAAATCATGAGCGAAAAATTAAGAGTTGGTATTTTAGGTGCAACAGGTATGGTAGGACAGAGATTTATCTCTCTTTTGGAAAATCATCCTTGGTTTGAGGTAGTAACCGTAGCAGCCAGTGCAAGAAGCGCAGGAAAAACCTATGAAGAGGCAGTGGGAGGCCGTTGGAAAATGACTACTCCTATGCCGGAAACAGTGAAAAATCTGGTTGTTATGAATGTTGCAGAAGTAGAAAAAGTAGCTTCTACGGTAGATTTCGTATTCTCTGCTGTAGATATGTCAAAAGAAGAAATCAAAGCCATTGAAGAAGAATATGCAAAAACAGAGACACCAGTAGTTTCTAACAACAGTGCCCACAGATGGACACCGGATGTTCCTATGGTTGTACCGGAAATTAATCCACAGCATTTTGATGTGATTGAATTTCAGAAAAAACGTTTGGGAACAACAAGAGGATTTGTAGCAGTAAAGCCAAATTGTTCTATCCAGAGTTATGCACCGGTTCTTACTGCATGGAAGGAATTTGAACCATATGAAGTAGTAGCAACTACATATCAGGCAATTTCTGGAGCTGGAAAAACTTTCAAAGACTGGCCAGAAATGGTGGAAAACATTATCCCATATATTGGAGGGGAAGAAGAGAAGAGTGAAATGGAACCTCTCCGTCTCTGGGGTGAGATAAAAGACGGCGTAATTGTTCCTGCTACAGAGCCGGTAATTACCTGCCAGTGCATCCGTGTGCCAGTATTAAACGGACATACGGCAGCTGTATTTGTAAAATTCAGAAAGAAACCTACAAAAGAGCAGCTTATTGAAAAACTGGTAAACTTCAAAGGCATTCCACAGGAATTAGAGCTTCCAAGTGCACCGAAGCAGTTTATCCGCTATATGGAAGAGGATAATCGTCCACAGGTTGTTGCTGATGTGGACTATGAAAAGGGAATGGGTATTTCCATTGGTCGTTTAAGAGAAGACAAGGTATATGACTTCAAATTTGTGGGACTGTCTCATAACACGGTTCGAGGTGCAGCCGGCGGAGCTGTACTTTGTGCAGAAACTTTGAAAGCAAAGGGATATATTACCAGAAAATAAATCATAGAAAAGGAATGGAGCAGAACAGGATCTGTGAAGCTCCATTCTTTTTCTGTCATAGGAAATGTCTCCCATGATAAAAAAGCATTCCGCGGGCTCGCACTGCGGCGGAAAGGAAGATGTATGAAAAAATCATTGTTCATAGCAGAAAAACCAAGCGTGGCTCAGGAATTTGCCAAGGCGCTGAAGGTACAGACTTCCCGCCATGACGGATATTTGGAATCTGAAAATACCATTGTTACCTGGTGTGTGGGACATCTTGTGACGATGAGTTATCCGGAAGCATATGATGCATCTTTAAAACGCTGGAGTCTGGAAACCCTGCCTTTTCTTCCAAAAGAATTTAAGTACGAGGTGATACCTTCTGTAAAAAAACAGTTTACCATTGTGAAAAACCTGCTGAACAGGCCAGATGTGGAAACTATTTATGTGTGTACAGACTCCGGACGAGAAGGAGAATATATTTATCGTCTGGTGGCTATGATGGCTGGGGTAAGGGACAAGGAACAGAAAAGGGTCTGGATTGATTCCCAGACAGAAGAGGAAATTTTGCGAGGAATCAAAGAAGCCAAAAATCTTCAGGAGTATGACAACTTGTCTAATTCTGCCTATTTAAGAGCAAAAGAAGATTATCTTATGGGAATCAACTTTTCTAGGCTTTTGTCCCTAAAATATGGAAATACGGTATCAGCGTATCTGGGAAATAAATATCAGGCGATTTCTGTCGGACGTGTCATGACTTGTGTGTTGGGCATGGTCGTGCGCAGAGAACGGGAAATTAGGGAGTTTGTGAAAACGCCTTTTTATAGAATATTGGGGCGGTTTGCTGTACAGGGACATACCTTTGAAGGAGAGTGGAGAGCCACAGAAGGAAGCCGATATTTTCAGTCTCCACTTCTTTACAAGGAAAATGGATTTAAAAAGAGAGAAGATGCAGTGACCCTTTGTCGCATCTTGTCTGCCAATCAGCCTATGGAGGCTGTGATAGAGAAACTGGAAAAAAAGAAAGAAAACAAAAATCCTCCATTGCTATTTAACCTGGCAGAGCTTCAAAATGAATGTTCCAGACTGTTTAAATTAAGTCCAGATGAAACATTGAAGCTGGTGCAGGAATTATACGAGAAGAAGCTGGTGACTTATCCAAGAACGGATGCCAGGGTTTTATCTACCGCAGTGGCAAAGGAAATTTTTAAAAACTTGTCAGGACTGACCTATTATACTCATGGGGGAGAGTTCGCAAAGGAAATTTTAGAGGGAAAAGCATATCAAGGACTTACCAAAACCAGATATGTAAATGATAAACAGATTACAGATCACTATGCTATTATTCCTACAGGACAAGGGCTTAGTGCTTTAAAAAATCTTTCTGTCCAGGGGGAAAAGGTGTATGAAGTCATTGTCCGGCGTTTTCTTAGCATTTTTTATCCTCCGGCAGTGTACCAAAAAGTAAGCGTCGTTTCTGTTATAGATAAGGAACGCTTTTTTTCCTCTTTTAAGGTGCTGGTTTCAGAAGGATATTTAAAAGTTGCAGAGTATTCTTTTGGGAAAAAGAAGGAAGAGGATACTCAAAAAGAGGAAGAGCAGACAGCCGATACTTCTCTTTTAGAGGTTTTGCAAAGCCTGAAAAAAGGAAGTACGATTCCTTTGGAAAAACTTACTATTAAAGAAGGCGAAACTTCTCCACCAAAACGCTATACCTCTGGTTCTATGATTCTGGCTATGGAGAATGCAGGGCAGCTCATTGAAGATGAAGAACTTCGGGCACAGATTAAGGGAAGTGGGATTGGAACCAGCGCTACCAGAGCTGAAATTTTGAAAAAGCTGGTTACCATTCAATATCTGGCTTTGAATAAAAAAACACAGGTGATTACCCCAACCCTTTTAGGAGAAATGATTTTTGATGTGGTAAATGCGTCTATTCGTTCTTTGCTGAATCCGGAACTTACAGCAAGTTGGGAGAAAGGTCTTACCTATGTGGCAGAAGGGAGCATTACTTCAGAGGAATATATGACGAAACTGGAAAACTTTATTCGAAGCAGAACCCAAGGGGTCTTAGACTTGCGGAATCAGTTTGTATTGAAACAATACTTTGATGCAGCAGCAGTGCACTATCAGAAACAAGGAAGTAAAACTTCTGGGAAAAAAAGAAAAACATCAGAAAAAAAGGTTGGAAAAACTACTTCAGCGTAGTAAAATAAAGCAGAAAATGGTAATTCTGAAAGAAAGCAGGTATGAAAAATGGAACAGTTGACAATCAAAGAATTATACAGTGATTTGAATAAGACACTTGCAAAAGAACTTCTGGAAAGTAAGACCTATCCATGGGAAGTGCTTCCATGTATCGGAGCGTTTATTCAGAAGTTGGGCGAAACCTTAAGTGAGGAAGAATATGAGAAAAGGGGAGAGAATATCTGGGTGGCAAAATCAGCCAAAGTAGCGCCTACCGCTTTTCTGAATGGTCCGGCAATTATTGGAAAAGATGCAGAGGTTCGTCACTGTGCCTTTATTCGTGGAAATGCTCTGGTAGGAGAAGGTGCTGTAGTAGGAAATTCTACAGAACTAAAAAATGTGATTCTCTTTGATAAAGTGCAGGTACCGCACTACAATTATGTGGGAGATTCTATTCTGGGTTATAAATCTCATATGGGTGCAGGTTCCATTACATCCAATGTAAAATCAGATAAAAAATTAGTAGTAGTAAAGGCAAAAGAAAAGAACCTGGAAACAGGTTTGAAAAAGTTCGGAGCAATGCTGGGAGATGAAGTAGAAGTGGGATGTGGCTCTGTATTAAATCCTGGTACTGTGGTAGGAAGTCACAGTAATATCTATCCACTTTCTTCTGTAAGAGGAGTGGTTCCGGCAAACAGCATCTATAAAAATAAAAATGAAGTAGTAGAAAAACAAGAAAAGCTTTAAGAAACAAAGAGGACTGTTGTAAGGAAGATATTTTTGTATATCGTTTCCTGCAACAGTCCTTATTTTAGATGTGAAAAATAAGGTATCGAATTAGAAACAGTACCAACAGATGTGTCGGATAGAAGAGGTAGAAGAAGTATTTGGGACTTCTTCTTCCTTTTTGATGGTTGTAAAGGTTTAATGGGATAAAGGCCAGGCAGGCCATGGGTTCCCACAGAAGGGCCAGACAGCCTGCAATGGTTTTTTCCACTGGATAGTAATAAAATACATGAAGAATGAGAATCAGTACAATGCCTTTCCAGTTATAATCGGCATGGAAGAAATAGCCCACTAGAAGTCCAAGTCCGGCAGGGATTAGGGACAGTCCAGGATGGATTGCCTTTACCTTTTCCATGGCCCATAGGGTGAGAAAACCAAACAGCAGGGTAAACATGACATTTTGGTAGCTAAACTCCAAAAATGTTCCTTGCAAAGCCAGGTCAAAGGGAATTTCCGATAACAGGGCAAACAAAAATAGGCGTAAGGCATATTTTTTTCGATTGGAGGTATAATGAAATCCCTCTACCAAAAGAAAGCAAAAAATAGGAAAGGAAATTCTGCCTATCTGCCGGATAATGAGGTCTGCCTGAAAAATAAAATAACTGGTTTCATAAGAGAGTGCGGTGGGAAGGTTCTGGCTGTAGGCCTGAAGTACGCCGCATTCTAAAAGAACAGCGCCTATGTGGTCTATAAGCATAGTAAAAAGAGCAATCCATTTCAAGGCGCTGCCTGATAAAAGGGGTGGCAGAAAAGTGCTGCTGCTTTTTTTATGATTCAAATGATTGGTAAGCATAAAAGAAATCCTTTCGTAAAAATAAGAACGTAAATTTGGATTCAGTATAACACAGAACTTCTTTGTATGAAATAAAATACTTGAATTTTCTTGCAAAGCCATGGGAAAATATTTATGATGAACAGAAGAAAATAGAAAGGAAGTAAAGAATGAGAGGTTTAGATACAAACGTCAAAAGAATACGAAGAAAAGTATTTAAAGAAATAGCCAGAGTAGGATTTGAGTCAGAACCGGAAACTTTGGTTGCAGATATTGAAGCAATTCCTTATGAAATTGTAAAGGAACGTGCATCTTATAGAGAAAGTATTTATCGGGAGCGTGCAGTAGCCAGTGAGCGCGTGCGTCTTGCTATGGGGATGTCCTTGCGTCCGGAAAACACAGCAGTGCATATTACTGCTGGTCTGGAGGCGAGTAATATTGATGAAAAGTATTATGAGCCGCCCCTTATGCAGGTGATTCCTTCTGCCTGTGATGCCTGTGAACCTAAAATGTTTGAGGTCTCCAATATGTGCAGAGGTTGCGTGGCGCATCCATGTAAAGAGGTTTGCCCCAAGGGAGCAATTAAAATTGTCAAAGGAAAGTCCGTGATTGACCAGGAGAAATGTATTAAATGTGGAAAATGTAAATCAGTTTGTCCTTATGATGCCATTTCCAAAAAGGAACGGCCATGTGCCAGAGCCTGTGGTGTCAATGCCATTGAAAGTGATGAACTGGGACGGGCAAAAATCAATAATGAAAAATGCGTGTCTTGTGGTATGTGCATGGTAAGCTGTCCATTTGGGGCTATTTCAGATAAATCCCAGATTTTCCAGTTGGCACATGCATTAAAAGAAGGAAAACAGATTATTGCAGAGGTTGCACCTGCTTTTATTGGACAATTTGGCGCGGATGTAACTCCAAGAAAACTCCGTGCAGCTTTGCAGAAGCTAGGATTTACAGAAGTTTATGAGGTGGCGCTTGGTGCGGATATCGGAGCTGTTTCTGAGGCTCATCATTATGCAGATAAGGTGGCGACAAAAGAGCTGCCATTTCTTTTGACCTCCTGTTGTCCGTCTTGGAGTATGATGGCAAAGAAATTTTTCCCAGATATGATAGAAAATATTTCTCAGGAATTGACCCCAATGGTAGCTACGGCCAGAACCATTAAAAAAGAATATCCAGATGCAGAAGTGGTATTTATTGGTCCTTGTGCATCCAAGAAGCTGGAAGCATCTAGAAAAGATGTGCGAAGCGATGTGGATTTTGTTATTACCTTTGAAGAGTTGGCTGGAATGTTTGAGGCCAAAGGTATTGACCCAGCAGCTTGTGAAGGAGATGCTTCCTTCCATAATGCCACAGCAGCCGGAAGGGGTTATGCCGTAGCTGGAGGTGTGGCAAGTGCTGTTGAGGCATGCTTAAAAGCCTATTATCCAGATGTGGAAGTTCATATTGAACACGCAGAAGGTCTTGCAGAATGTAAAAAAATCCTGACCCAGGCAAAAGCTGGAAAGTTAAACGGCTGCCTCATAGAAGGTATGGGTTGTCCTGGAGGTTGTATGGCTGGTGCTGGAACCAATGCACCCCTTACCAAAGCAGCAGCAGAGCTGAAAAAATACCAAAAAGCATCCACCAATCAATTACCTTCCCAAGAATTGGCGGAAATTCAATTGGATTAATTCATTTTTACAAAAGGAACTGTGTAATTTCTACACAGTTCCTTTTGTAATTCTTTAGAAAATCTTTCAAAATGCTCCCCTCTTTTCTTTAAGTCTGTTTTTTACAATATAGACAAATAAGAGAGACAAAAGAAAAGGGGGAAAACCTTTATGAAAATATTAATTACTACAGATTGGTACAAGCCTATTGTAAATGGTGTTGTAACTTCGGTTTTAAATTTAAAGAAAGAGCTGGAAGAACGAGGACATGAGGTACGGGTTCTCACTCTTTCCAGGGACTATCATTCTTATGAAGAAGATGGTGTTTATTATATAAAATCTGTGAATCTGGAAAAAATTTATCCTAATGTAAGAGCTGTGCTTCCTCACCGAGAAGCCTATATCCAAGAGTTAATTCAATGGAACCCAGATGTGGTACATTCCCAATGTGAGTTTATGACCTTCTCCTATGCTGTGAAAATTAGCAGGAAATGTAACTGTCCATTGCTGCACACGTATCATACGATTTATGAAGATTATCTTCACTATCTTCCTGGAACTTTCTTTCAATATACAAAAGGCGCAGCTTTGGAGAAAAAAATGGTAGCCAAGTTTTCTAAAGCAGTATTAAAGAAAACCCAGCAGGTGATTGCTCCTACAAAGAAAGTAGAAGAACTGTTGAAAAATTATGAAGTTTCAGAACCAATTTCTGTGATTCCTACAGGAATTGATTTGAAAAGATTTCAGGAGGTTTTAAGCAAAGAAGAGAGAAACAGAAGAAGAGAGGCTCTTGGAATTTCCCAAGATAGTAAAGTGCTGGTGAGCATAGGCCGTCTGGCAAAAGAGAAGAATCTGGAAGAGATCTTGATTTATTTCCAGAAACTTACCAAAGAAGAGCTAACATTTAAGCTGAAACTTCTCATTGTGGGAGACGGACCGGACAGAGAACGTCTGGAAGGAATTGTCAAAACTTTGCAGCTTCAAGAAAAGGTGATTTTTACAGGTATGGTCACACCAGAAGAAGTAGCTCAGTATTATCAGTTAGGAGACGTTTTTGTCTGTGCTTCCAACAGTGAGACCCAGGGCATAACCTACATTGAAGCCCTTGCCAGTGGTATTCCGGCCTTGTGCCGCAAGGATGCCTGCCTGGATTCGGTGATTACAGATGGTTACAATGGATTTCAGTATGAGACCTATGAATTTTTCAAAATGCATTTACAGTACATTCTGGAAAGAGAGGAACGAAGGGTAGAGATGGGTGTTTGTGCAAGACAGACAGCGAAACTGTATTCTACCTGGAATTTCTGCACTATGGCAGAACGGTTATATAAAGAAGCGATTGTCAGCAAAGAGCGTGTACAGGTTGGAACAACTGTGGAAAATCTGAGACTCTCTTTTTCCTGGAGCAGGAGAAATATTTTAAGAAGAGGAGCGTAAAGAGATGAGAAAGATTAAGATGTTATCAAAAGCAGATATGGTGAAAGGACAGGGAGTATTATCCGCTCATGATGAGCAGGTGGCGCTTGTTAAGAAAGTTATGAAGGGAAAAGCTCAAATCTTGGAGAATAAGAAAAATCCTTGTGAAATTACCCATTATCATTCCATTAATCCAGAATATTATCTGTCTATTTCCAAGGCAAAAGCTCAGGGAGCAGCCGTAGGGTATGTACATTTTCTTCCGGAAACAGTAGAAAATAGTATTTCTCTTCCAAGATGGGCAAAAAATGTGTTTTACAAATATATGATTTCTTTTTATAAGAGAATGGATTATCTGGTTACCGTAAATCCGGTGTTTATTGAAAAACTGGTGAATTATGGGATACCAAGAAACAAAGTAACCTATATCCCTAATGTAGTTTCTGAAGAACGGTTTTATCCCCTTCCCAGAGAGAAAAGGGCAGTCATCCGAAAACGCTGTCGCATTCCAGAAGAGAAATTTACAGTGCTTTGCGTGGGGCAACTGCAGAAGAGAAAAGGTGTTTTTGATTTTGTAGAAACAGCCAGAAGGCTGCCAGAGTTTCAGTTTGTGTGGGCAGGCGGCTTCTCTTTTGGAAAAATTTCAGAAGGATATGAAGAAATCCGAAGTATGATGAAACATCTTCCTGCCAACGTGAAATTCTTAGGGTTGGTAGATAGGGAGCGTATGAATGAAATTTATAATATGGCAGATGTAATGTTTTTGCCGTCTTATGAAGAATTGTTTCCAATGACGATTCTAGAGTCTATGAATTGCGCTCTTCCTGTGTTGGTAAGAGATTTACCTATTTATGACCCTATTTTATTTGACCATGCACTTCGGGGACGCCATGTGGGGGAATTTGTCACAACCTTAAAACAGCTGCAGGAAGAAGCCGATTTTTATCAGAGAAGTGCGCATGCATCTTATGAAGGTCATCTTCGGTATAGCCAGGAAACAGTAGGAGCCATGTGGAAACAATTTTATGAGCGGGTTTTTCAGGAGCAGGAAGAGAAAAAGCGGTTAAAAGCCAGTGGAAAATGGGATAGAAAAGAGAGAAAGGGTGCATATCTATGGAAAAACAAAAGACAGCAGTATATTTGAATCTCTGTACCATAGCAGGGCTTATGGGAATGGCATGGTTTATCTGGTATGGAGTGCAGAATCAGATTTTTGTATCCCAAGAAGCTTTAGAAGCCTTTCTAGGAAGATTTGGTATGTTTGCTCCGCTGTTTTTTATTGTCATACAGATTGTACAGGTGATAATTCCTATTTTGCCGGGTGCTATTGGCTGTCTAGGTGGGGTTTTGATTTTTGGTCCTGTGTGGGGATTTGTATATAATTATATTGGTATTTCCATTGGTTCCATATTAGCTTTTCTCTTGTCAAAATATTATGGAAAGCCCTTTGTGCGGGGGATTATTGGAGTCAAGAATTATGAGAAATACATTGGATGGTTGGATAAGGGAAAAGGATTTGATAAGGCTTTTGCCCTGGCTATCTTTTTCCCTGTGGCGCCAGATGATTTGCTTTGTTACATAGCGGGTCTTACGAAAATGTCCCTTCGGAAATTTGCAACCATTATTTTCCTTGGAAAACCAGGCTCCATCTTCCTTTATAGTCTTGGTCTTACAGGGATTATGGAACTTTTGAAGCATCTTTTTTAGAAATTTTGGAAATCGAAAAATAAGTCTGGATTTTTTTGTCACTTTGTGAGAGAATATCTTTGAATAAGGCGTTAAAAAATTGACGCACTTTAAGTATATATACTTGAAAGGAGTTTTAAAATGATTTATTCACATGAAGTAGAAAAAATGTGTCCAGTAGCTCAGGGTGTTAACCATGGAGCAGCTCCAATCCCAGAAGAAGCAAAATGGGTAAAAGCAAAAGAAATCAAAGATATTTCAGGTTTAACACATGGTGTTGGCTGGTGTGCTCCACAGCAGGGTGCTTGTAAGCTGACTTTAAATGTGAAAGACGGAATTATTCAGGAAGCATTGGTTGAAACACTGGGATGTTCCGGTATGACACATTCCGCAGCTATGGCTTCTGAAATTCTTCCAGGAAGAACTCTGCTTGAAGCATTAAATACAGACTTAGTATGTGACGCTATTAACACAGCTATGAGAGAATTATTCCTTCAGATTGTTTATGGACGTACACAGAGTGCATTCTCTGAAGACGGACTTCCAATCGGTGCTGGTCTGGAAGACTTAGGAAAAGGTTTAAGATCTCAGGTTGGTACAATGTACGGAACATTAAAGAAAGGTCCTCGTTACCTGGAAATGGCAGAAGGTTACGTTACAGGAATCGCATTAGATGAAGAAGACCAGATCATTGGTTATAAATTCGTAAACCTTGGTAAATTCACAGATTTCGTTAAGAAAGGTGATGAGCCAAATGTTGCTTGGGAAAAAGCTCAGGGTCAGTACGGACGTGTTGCTGATGCTGTGAAGATTATCGACCCAAGAGAAGAGTAATCAGACAAAACGCCACAAAAGGTAATTATTATAGGAGGATTTCATAATGGCTTTATTTGAATCATATGAAAGAAGAATTGATAAAATCAATCAGGTTTTAAATAGCTATGGTATTGCTTCTATTGAAGAAGCTGAAAAAATCACAAAAGACGCTGGATTAAACGTTTATGATATGATTAAAGGTATCCAGCCAATTTGTTTTGAAAACGCTTGCTGGGCTTACATCGTAGGTGCTGCAATCGCAATCAAAAAAGGCTGTACAAGAGCAGCTGACGCAGCAGCAGCAATCGGTGAAGGTCTTCAGGCTTTCTGTATCCCAGGTTCTGTAGCTGACCAGCGTAAAGTAGGTCTTGGACATGGTAACTTAGGAAAAATGTTACTGGAAGAAGATACAAAATGCTTTGCATTCTTAGCAGGACATGAATCTTTTGCAGCAGCAGAAGGTGCTATCGGTATCGCTGAGAAAGCAAACAAAGTTCGTAAAGAGCCTCTGCGTGTTATCTTAAACGGTTTAGGAAAAGACGCTGCTCAGATCATTGCACGTATCAACGGATTTACATATGTTGAAACAGAATATGACTACTATACAGGCGAATTAAAAGAAGTATTCCGCAAATCCTACTCCGAAGGACTTCGTGCGAAAGTAAACTGCTACGGTGCAAACGATGTTCGTGAAGGTGTTGCTATCATGTGGAAAGAAGGCGTTGACGTTTCTATCACAGGTAACTCCACTAATCCAACACGTTTCCAGCATCCAGTTGCAGGTACATACAAGAAAGAATGTATCGAAGCTGGAAAGAAATACTTCTCTGTAGCATCCGGCGGTGGTACAGGACGTACTCTTCACCCAGACAACATGGCAGCAGGTCCTGCTTCCTACGGTATGACAGATACATTAGGACGTATGCACTCTGATGCACAGTTCGCTGGTTCTTCTTCTGTACCGGCTCACGTTGAGATGATGGGCTTAATCGGTGCAGGTAACAACCCAATGGTTGGTATGACTGTTGCAGTTGCAGTTGCGATTGAAGAAGCAAAAAAAGAAGGTAAATTCTAATTAGAATATTATTTAAAACTCTGAAAACCCTTGAAAACACAGCATTTCAAGGGTTTTTCTTTATCTGTATATTCATAGTGGATTTATAAGAAAATCGTGTCAATTTGCGTGAATTTCTAAGCGTATGACACAGGAATGACACAAGTATGACACATTAGGAATGACACACATATGACACACAAGAAAGTCAATAAAAATGCCACTTCCCAGTGGAAAATGGCTTGTGGTTGGTGCTTTATTTTTTGATATCAACTGTTTCACTGAATCTTCAGGATTTCTGTTCTCATATCATCAATAGTTCTGTGTGTATATACTTTTTCTGTTATGTCTTTAATTTCATGACCAACAATCAATTTCAAAATATATTCATCCATGTTTGCATGTTTACCAAGTGTGATGAAAGTGTGTCTTGTGTCATGTGGCTTGTGTTCCATCTTACACTTCTTCATTACTTTCTTGAATCTTCCCCTGTATTTGTCATATGTTAGGAATGTTCCCTGTTGTCCATTTTCATCATTGAATAAGGTTTCACTTCCCATTGCAATAGCTTTGTCATAATTTTGTCTGACAAGTTCTTCAATCTTGGGATGTATTGGTACAAGTCTGTTCCTTCCTGCATCTGTTTTCAGTCCACCCTTGATTGTTTTTTCATTCCAATCAATATCATCTATCTTCAGGATAGCAAGTTCTTGTGGTCTGAATCCTGTATATATTCCAATTAGAACCATATCAGCAAAAGGAAATTGTATGTTATCCCATAAACACTGAATTTCATCATCACTGAATGGAATCCTGACAATCTGTGGTTTTGGTTTCTTGATGCTATCACATAATGATGCATAGTCAGTTGATACTATTTCATGTTTCATTGCCCATTTAAACATCAGATTGAACAAGGACTTCATTCTTCCTTTGGTGTTATCACCAACAGTGGCTTCTTTGATGGTCTGTTCAAGGTGATATGTCCTTATGTTCTTAAATGGCATAGAATACAGTTGTTCACAATAAGAATAGGCAGATTTCCATGTTCTTCTTGCAGAAGGAACAATCTTTTCAAAATGTTCTTCTGACCATTTATCATAGACTTCAGAAAATGTTATTGTGTCCATATGTAGGTCATAGGGGTCATCATTGTATTTTGCAAGTGCTGATAATGCTTCAGTTCTTGTTGGATAATATCCGATAGTTGAAAACTTCTGCTTTAACATAATACGCTTCTTTCCATCAGGAAGAACTTCCATTGAAAGCTGAAGAAAATCCTTTGCTGATTCTTCAACAGTCTTTTTGGAAAGTCTGTCATAGTATATAAAGCCTACTGTTTTGCGTACTCTCCAAGGATTCCTTCTGTTCCCTGATAGCTTGGAAACATTTCCATATCCATTTGGTAATTTCATAGTACATGCATCCTTTCTGATTGAAAACAGGATGTCAGGATGATATAATTGATTTGGTTTGGTGGAATCATCCTTCACCCTGTGAATGTTATGGTTTCATCTTTTGGGTCAGTGCTGATTGCAGTCAGTTCTGACCTTTTTCATTTAATTTAAACAGTGCTGAATGGATTCTTGCAACTGTGTAGAATTTAGGATGATTGGTCAGTCCTCTTGTCAGGTCATTGACAGTTGATTTCCCAACACCTGCAACTGAAGCAATAGCTTTATCAGATACATGCAATGCTTCCTTCATGCTGTTAAGGAAGGTGTTATCATAGTGCATATAGTTTCCGATTCTTGCACCATATACCTTGAATACTGCCTGTATTGTGCATCTGAACTGATAGAAGTCCTTGAATTCAACATCAACATCTGTGTTCAGACTTTCCAACCAACTGCATACAGAAAGAATTGACATTGCATCAGTGATTGTCACTCTGAGGTGATTCAGGTCTTCTGTCAGTATGTAGAATGTTGGCTTTCCATCTTGGTCTTCAAGACCCATGTCAAAGATAATTCCATCATAGTTCATTAAAGCTGTGATACATCCATTATAATTTTTCATGATTTCTTTCCGTCCTTTCCTATTTGTTCAGAATCATTGTCATTGCTTTCAGATAATCACTGAAAGAAACAACACCATCTTTTGCAAATGACTTGATATATTCTTTGTCTTCCTGTGTCAATTTGTAAGTTCCATGATTTCTTTCATTTCTTGATACTGTGTTCATAAGTTCCACCTATTCCTTTCTGCTATTTGATATATTTTGCATATGTTTCTTTGACTGAATCAGTCACACCATTCTTATACACTTTTCTGATGTCACTGACTGTTTCATCCTTCAGAAGTTTCAACCATTCAATCAGGTCATTTCTACTATTGGCAAAACTGCAACATCTTCCATCAGCGTATTCAATGCGGTATCTCATACAATCACCCTTCCTTTCTATCACAGCTTCGACGAACAAGGCTGTGATTTTCTGATTTTGCTTGGTAAAATGCTTGTTTTGTGTCATATGTGTGTCATATGACAGTTTGTTAAAAAATAAAATAGACACCCATCCATGCAGGTTCTATCTGCTTTGAATGGGTGTCTATTTATCTTTGTACTTCAGCATCAGCAAATCAATATATTCTGATGCTTTTTGTTGTCCTTCTGAATTCAAGGAAAGGAAATCATTCAGGAAGTCTTTCGCATTTTCACCAAATTGTTCTTCTATGGATTCCCACACATGAACTTCTTTGCAAAGGGATGCTGTGTCAATCTGACTGTCCCATTGTTGAAGCATTTCTGAAAGTCCTTCATCAAGGTCACTTGCTGAAACACCAAGACCTTTTGCAAGTCTGTTCAGGTTCTGTGACTTTGGAACAATCTTCCCTGATTCATACTTCCTGATTGTGACTTCTGCAATTCCTGTCAGTTCTGACAGTTTTGCTTGGGTCAATCCTTGTTTGGTTCTGAAGGTTCTAATGTTCTGACCAACTGTCATGTTCATCACCACCATATGCCCATTCTACCATATGAATTGGTCTATGTAAAATAATTTTACACAACAAGAACTATTGACCGATACCTTTTGGTCTGATACAATGTCATTGTAACCGATACTAAATGGTCTGTCAAGTATTTTCACAGACCAAAATATATAGAAAGGGGTGATTTTGATGAAGATAGATAATCAGAAAGTTCTTTTCTTGCTTGCAGAAAAAGGAATGATTTATAAGGAACTGTGTTCCAAAGCAGGAATTTCTGATGTTGAATTCAGAAAAATTAGGGCAGGAAAAAGAAATCCAAAACCTGCAACAATCGGTAAAATTGCAAATGCACTTGATGTTAGTGTGCATGAAATCATTGTTCAGGAAGGGGATGATGACTGATGACAGAATGGACAGGAAACAAAGAAGTATTCAAAGGATATGTTAAGGGAAATGGTAAAAAACCAATAATGAAGGTTAAAGATGCAAAACTTCTTTCTTGGGATGAAGTGAAAGACTGTGATTCCTTTGGTGCTGTGTTAAATGATGGATATGTGGACATTAGTTATGACACAGACGAACTGTCACAGAAGTTTTGGGATATGGCAGAACAGAACAATTGGAATTGTCTGATTCTTGAAAACCCAAACAATGGACATATTCACAGTTATTGGAAAGACACCCATCACAGAATTGAAAAGGGTGGAAGGGACAAGAAACTTGCAGTTGGATTGATTGCTGACATTCATTCAGGTTCAACATACATTCCTTTGAAGGTGGATGGTGTGGACAGATTTCCCCCATCCTTCGAACCTTCACAGGTGGATGAAGTCCCTGATGAACTTCTTCCTGTGAATACACAGATTGACCTAATGAACTTGTCAGAAGGGTCAGGAAGGAATGACAGCTTGTTCAGATATATCTTGGTGCTTCAGGGAATGGGAATGGATGATGACACAATTAGAAGGATTTTGGACAATACCAATCAATTCATCTTGAAGAATCCATTGTCATGTGATGAATTCAATACCATTACAAGAGAAGAAGCATTTGAAAAGCCTGTATTTTATAATGGGAAGACTTTCATGCATGATAAGTTTGGGGACTATTTAAGAAGGCAGTACAACATCATCAGATTCAATGGAAGACTTCATTGTTATAGGAAAGGTGTCTATATTGCAGGAAGTAGATATATTGAAAATCTGATGGTGGGTGTGATTCCGAATATCAAGGCAAACCACAGAACTGAAGTGTTGAAGTATTTGGAAGTAAAGATTCCTGATGATGAAAATGTTCTGATGCAGGAAAATTTGATTGCATTCAGAAATGGTGTCCTGAACTTCAAGACAGGGGAACTTCTTCCATTCAGTCCTGAATACCTTGTGACCAACATGATTCCTTGGGATTACAATCCTGAAGCATATTCAGAACTGATGGACAGCACATTGGACAAAATCAGTTGTCATGACAAGGAAATCAGAATGTTGTTGGAAGAATGTGCAGGTTATTGTTTATTTAGGAAAAACAAACTTCAGAAGTCCTTCATCCTGACAGGTGAAGGGTCAAATGGAAAATCAACATTTTTGGAATCATTGAAATGTATGCTTGGAAGACAGAACTATTCAGCATTAGACCTTGGTGAATTGGATGACAGATTTTCAACAGTAATGATGACAGGGAAACTTGCGAACATTGGTGATGGTGTTGTATCATAAAAGTTGACACCCTATTCTCAAGGATT
>UMHO01008728.1_pt1 | contig 31983 bp, 22 predicted proteins | sample 1965561 | NCBI WGS metagenome assembly UMHO01 (sample SAMEA4836102, study PRJEB28245) | human gut metagenome | biome: gut microbiome; material: fecal sample | place: Denmark | collected 2008 | reverse complement strand
CCTTTGTTAGTTTTACCACACGTAATTTTACAAAGCCGATAAATTCTTTTTCCAAATAATAAAGATTAAAATTCTTGGCTTTAAAGTTATAGCGGGGTGTTTTGACCCCGCTAGATTTTAAAGGGCCCTTTTTTGATTATATATTTTTTATAGTAGCTAATTTGAAACTAAATAAATTTTTTATATCCAACTTTTTTAATAGAATTATAAATATAAATTTTATTTTTTATCTATTTTATTAGCTAAAACCCATGAATCTAAGTTTTCTTTATCTATAGTACCATTTTTATCTTTTAAATGGCTTTTATTCTTTCCATCTTCTACAAAAAATATTCCTGGCGTAGTTGAAAAGTCAGAAAAATATGGTTTAATAATTTCCAAGTTTTCATTAGGAGTAGCATTTTCATAATCTAAAATCACTTCATACATAATAAAACCATGATTTTCTTGATATTCTGATAAAAGCCCTTTAAATTCTTGACAGTATCCACACATACTTTGTGTAAGCATAACTGCAAATGTTTCATTATTCTCCATTTTTTCTACAAGCTCTGCTAATGTAATTTGTACAATTTTTCCAGAATCTGTATTTCTTTCGTATGTAGATTGACAACCAACTAATAATAGTATAGTTAAGCATATAAACATTGATTTTATCATTTTCATAAAAATCCTCCAAAGCATAAACAAGGCTGTTTACAGCCTTGTTTATATAAATCATTCAGAATATGCATTATTTTTGAGCTTTTCTTCTTTTACGAGAAGCAACCCAAGCACCAATTCCTCCAATAGCAAGTAAGCCAGCAAAGCTACCAGCCTGTGTATTTACACCAGTTTTTGGTTCATCAGGATTAGGTTTTTCTGATGGATTAACAGTTATTTCATCTGTATTTCCTCCAGTAGATGGATTCTGAACATTATTCCCTCCACTTGTTCCACCATTATTACCATTACCTTGTTCCGGTTTATTATTCTCATTGCCTTGCTCTGGTTTAAGATTCAATACTTTACTTAATTCATTAATTAAGTTTTCTGCATCTTTTTGTGATAAGTTTTTATCTTTTAAAGCTTTCGTTGCTTTTTTAATAGCTTCATCAATCACTTTTTGATTTTCTTTTGAATAATTTTCTTTATTCATACTATTTAATTTATCACTTAATTCTTTAATTGTGTTAATCTGAACTTCAGTTGCTTTTACAGACAATGCTTTTAATGAAGAAGATAATTTATTTATTAATTCATCAATTTCAGCATTTGTCTTTGGTTTCAATGATTTAGCTTCATTTAGAACTTTTACAAATTCTTTTTTAGCATTATCATCAACATATGCATCTAAATCAACTTTTTCTGCTAATTCAATAGCTTTAGATAATTGATCTAAGTTTAACAAACTTAATTTAGCAAAAGCACCATCTAATTGGTTATGTAATTTAGAAATTTCAACTTTATTTGTTATAGGATCTTTAACTAAATCAGAAACATTTGAAATTAACTTCTTGTATTCTTTTTTTGCTTCATTTTCTTCATATTTAGTTAAATCAATATTAGCATATGTTTCAACAGCTACAACATCATCATTTATTAAATCTAATTCAGACATTGTTCCTGCAAGAGCATAATAAGCATCTCGTACTGTTTCATCATCAGAACCAATAGCATCTTCAGCCTTTTTAATAGCTTCATTTAAGGCATTCTGAAGAATATCATTAGTATACTCAATTTCTTTTGCTTCCTTAATTAATGCTTTTAAGTTATCATTTTCTGGATCTTCAACAGTTACTTTGATTTCTTTCTTAATATTTTCGTTTGCAGATACAGTAATCGTTGCTGTACCACTAGCTACAGCAGTAATGTTACCGTAAGCATCTACCGTTGCAACTTCAGGATTATTTGAAATCCAAGTTAATGTATCTGTTGTTTCAAATGGTTTAATAGTTGCATTTACCTTCTTAGATTCACCAGGTCTTAATCCGTTTACTTCAGTTGTATCTAATACAATATCTTCTGCTGGTACTTGTTCACCAGCTATTACTCCAAAGAATTGTAACTCTGCAGCTGATGCATATGCATTATTTTTATCACCTAAAGACTCTAATGCAGTAAATCTAACATAACGACCTTCAGTTTTATTAAATTTAATTTTCTTATATTCGTCTCTATTAATTAATGAGCTTCCATCATTATCAAAGCTACCTACAACAACAGGTGTGTAATCTTTACCATTTAGACTAACTTCAACTTTATATTTTGTAATATCACCATTGCGCTGTCCATCTTGTCTAGCTAGATAATTTACTTGAGATAAAACATATGTATCTCCTAAATCAACAGTAACTGATTCTGGAAGAAGTTTATCATCATTGTAGTTTGAATGCCAGAATGTTTTTTCATTACCATCTATGATGTTTTCTACTGGGTTTTCTGAAGCTGAAGTAGTTGCTTCTACAGTCATATTCTCATTAGAGATTAATTTTGTAGCATCTTCTTGACCATCATTACTTCCTCTGTACTCAAGGGCAAGAATCACTTTATACAACTCAATTACTTCATTATTTACTTCTGTTTGTGTAACGCTCTCGTTATCTTTTAATTCAATAGCTTTATTTACTTCTACTTTAAGTACATTCAAGCTTGATTCTGTATATAGATAAGAATATTTTATAGCATTTTCTGCTTCAGCTATCATATTGTCAAGTTCATTGAAATATATACCATCTACAACTTGAATTTCAACAGACTTACTAATAGGTTTACCATTTTCAGCATTACCTTTTGTAGTAACTGTAATCGTTGCTTTTCCTGTTTTATTTCCTTTTAATGCATAATGATATCCATCAGTACCGATTGTTTTAATTACTTCAATTACAGAAGAATCACTACTTGTTACATCATAATAAGGGTTTGTAGCATCATCAGGAGTAACTTTAGCTTTAAAGTCTTCAATTCTTCCTATATATAGTTCTGTTGGATTCTTATCATCTAATTCAATTCCAGATACTGCCTTTTGAGAATTTTCATAGAACTCAACTTCATCAATATTTAATTTGTATTCTATACCAGCTTGTGATGCTTTTGCATTTAATTTAAATCCATCAACTTCTTTTGGTTGATCAAATTTAATAGTATATGCACCATCAGCATCAACTTTAGTTATAGAATAAGAATTGATTAATTCTTCATTTTCACCTTTAATTGCATATAAATCAAAATCTTTTAATGCACCTTGGTTAATAGATGTTCCACTTGTTCTAACGTAGATTTTAACTTCATTGATTGCTCTTGTTTTATTAAAATTAAAGTTTATAAAATAAGGTAATCTTGCTGGTACAGTTTCAGGAGAGTCTCCCCATTTAAACTCAAAACGATATGCATCTGATCCCCATTTTCCATCAACAAGTTTATCTACACCCATATTTGGCTGAAGTACAGTTTCATCTTGTCCTTTAACAGTCATTTCACTTGCTTCTACTTTAACTCGAGATGCATCAGGAACTGTTGGTTCTTCTGGCTGTGTATTTGTATCTAATTGTGAAATATTATTTCCTACAAACATCATTTCAGCTAATGAGAATGTATCTTCTGTAATATCCATATCTTTTGCAGCTGTAAATATTACCGTACCTAAAGACTGTGTTCCAGAAAGTAAACTTTGATCTCCTACGTTTGTGAAAACAAGGTTAACATTACGATTTACATTTGATTTTTCACCTTTTACTGCCTGACGATCAAATGTAAATTGTTTCATATTTGCAGTAGCAATTGATGGTAAAGCTTTCACATATTTAAATTCAGCATTATCATATGGTAATTTTAAACCAAATGCATAAACATTTTTCATTCCAACACCATATAAATCAACCGTTATAGTTTCTCCAGCTTTAACATGTGTTTTATCAGCAACTAATTTTACTGTTCCTTCTGGATTACCTGACTTTTTCGCAATACCACCATTTAACTGTGTAGCTGTATATGCGATATCATATGCATCATAGTAACCATTATTATTCCAGTCAGAGCTCTGTACTTGATCCCAAGTTGCATCTCCCTTTTCAAGTCCAACATAGTTTTCGATTTGCGTTAAGTCATTAGTATCAACTACTCCATCATTATTTGTATCACCTGGAACAACTCCAGTTGTACCATCTACAATATATGGTTGAAGTTCAGCTGCAGAGAAGAAACCTCCTGCAGATTCTCTAACAACTAATTTAATATAACGTGCTTTTTTACTACTTAAATCGATTGTTTTGGTATCTCTGACTTCCATATCATCACTATATGTCCAAGCTTCATGTTCTGCAGAATTCCATGCTAATTCCCAAGTATTTCCATCTATACTTGTATAAACATCCATTTTCTTAACAGTTCCGTTTCCTTTATTATCTTGGCGTGGTGTATATTCAAATCGATCCATTTGATAAACTTTTTTCATATCCATGATAAAGTCTTTGCCAACTGCATCACCGTTTGTTGAATGGAACATTGTATTAAAGTCAAAGTCTAACGCATTTTCTAAAGCACCCCAACTATCACCATAAGACCATTTTAAAGTAATATCTTTAGGTACATTGCGGTAAGGATCTAACGCACTTGCAACTTCTAATGGTGTACTCCAAGCTGAATAACCATCTTTATTTACTGCTCTTACACGATATGTATGTTTTGAATTATATTCCAAATCTACATGATTATATTCCGTCCCAGTAATACCTGACTGAATTACACCGTCAGTTTCAATTTCATACCCTGTTGCATCTTTTACCGCATCCCAAGTTAATTTAATACTTGTTGGTGTAATACTTTCTTCAGGAGCACTTAAACCTGTAGGAACAGCTAAATTATTATTTTCTTCATTTTTATCTAGATTTCCATCATTAACAAAACCATTTACAGTTAATTCAACCGCATTCTCATTTACATTTGTTTTTGCAAATTTAACATATAGCTTAGGAGTAGTAGTAATCTCTTTTTTTGCAAATTCAGAACCTTCTGTAGAATATTTATTTAAATTAGGTTTTTCATTATAGAAATATACATTTCCTGTTGCTTTATCAAATTCTTCTTGTGAAGTAACTACTTTAAAATCTTTCTTTGATAATGACTGATTTCCAATTTTTGCGCTAATATCTGTAGGTTCTTTGGATACATTCACTACAAATGTTGTATCCCTATTTGCATCGTAACCTTCATAAGATCCATTACTTCTTTCAGCTGTAAGCACAGCAGTACCATCTTTTACTGTACTAGTAAAGTGTGTAGTAACAGTCGAACCATATACTGGTTGCTCAATATTAGAGTTATCAATAGAATTTCCATCATCCTCATATAATGTATAATCCGTTACATCTTTTGTAGCATCTGGATAGAACTCAATAATTCGTTTTGTTTTATCTAGACCTTTTGTATTAGTTTCAGTTTTTGGCATTGCATTATTATTTTCTTCATACATAGGAAGAATTGCTCCATTTTTAACAAATAATGGCAATTTCCAAATTGGCGCATCAAAGTTGTTAATAGTTTTTCCACCCTGATACTGTTCTCCAGTAAAGTAATCAATCCAAATTTGATTTTCATCTGGCAAGTAAATACCGTTACGAATATCATCTCCATTTTCTTCCATTGCTGTATTTTGATATACAGGAGCAACTAATAAGTTTTTCCCCATCATAAATTGATACTGTACATTCTTACCATATGTATTAGGATCATTTGGATATTCAAGGAACATTGCACGTACTTGTGGTTTTCCTTTTTCATCTCCACTACCTAAATTTGCAGATGTATATGCAGTAGAATAAATATATGGCATCAATTGTGCACGAAGTTTTAAATACATACGATTGATTGACGTAGTATCTTCGCCGAATACGTATGGTTTTTTAGGATAACTTCCCCATCCATCCATATCTAACATCATTGTTGTAAATGATTTCCATTGGATATCTCTTGTCTGAATTAAAGCGCTACCACCAAAAATACCATCAACATCACTAGAAACGTTTGGATTCCCGCTTAAGCTTTGTCCAATATATGTTGGAATGTGGAAACGAATATACTCCCAATTTCCTCCAGTCTGGTCACCAGTCCAAATTCCACCATAACGTTGAGTTCCTGCCCAGCCATCTAAAGTAACAATTGTTGGTCTATCTTTTGTTTCAGAAATAATATCATACGCAGTTTTAATACCATTTAAACCGAAAGAATATCCTGATCCAACCCAAGCAACATCTGTTTTTAAAGTTCTAACACCACCAGTTTTTACTTCTTTTTCAAAGTCACGTTGTAAGTGAATTGGCTGTGATGGGTTTGGTGTTAAATCACTCTGTGTCCAAAGACCAGTTGTTACTCCATTTTGTGCAGCGTATTCCTGGAATTGTTTTAAGTTATCAATGTTATCATCAATGTTTTCATCACTTTGACCATAACCACAACCATAACCATCATTTGGTAAGAACCATCCCATTGGCATATCATATTTTGTATACTGATCAATAACACCACGAGCAGAGAACTTATAGCTATTACCTTCACCATTTAAAGTTTCAAGAACTCCACCATTTTTAATTTGTCCACCATTATTTGTTTCTTTATATTTTACTTCATCATTAATTGTTTCTAATGGCGTATTTCCTCCTGTAGTCCATTCATCACGATTGTAACAATTTAAATGACCTAAATAGAAAGAATTCTCAGGGAATAATGCAGGATTACCTGTAATTTCATAATAACCATTTAAAATTTCAGTTGGTGTATTTCCTACAAAATAATAAGCATCAAAACGCTTTTCACTATGAGATGTTTCTACAACTCCTTCCGTAGTAGAACCAAAATCATATACCCCCTTCTTAAATGTATTTCGTACAACTCCATATCCACTTGTAGACCAATAGAAAGGATTAGGACTAGCCACTCCACCATCTACCCAGTTATTAGTGTTTTCAATTTTAATAGATGTACCTTTATGTGCAAAACGACCGTTTTGTGTACCTCCTCCATAAAAGTTTTCTTCTTCATTTTCTACCAATGTTTGAATTGTGTTGCCATCTTTATACTGAATAGGTGCTGCTTCTTTCCAATATACTCTACCATCTGTTCCCATCAACGTCATCATTGATGTTTCTTTATCAATTACTAATTTTATACTTTCTGTAAAAATTACATAAGTCCCATTCTCTTCAATCACATTTGGTGTAGGTTTAGCATATTCATCTGAATTATCGCTTTGTTGAACAATTGTCCCCTTATGATCTTTGCTATTTGGTTCAGCATATTCTTTAAAACTACTATCTTTTCCATCAGGTTCAATATTTAACCTAAATAAATCATTTTCTAAGAAAGTAACTTTAGCTTTTTCTCCATTTGCATAATCAACTGTAACAACATTTTGATCTACAACAGGCAATGAAGCTACACTACTTAAAAATGTATAACCAGGTTTTGGTTGTAATTCAGAATTTGATTTTTTTTGTTTTACATCTTGTGTAGCGCTTACATTGTCGTTTGCAAAAACTGTCGAAGTCTGTATACTTGATGCAGCCATAACACCAGTCATTGCAATAATTGCTGCCTTATTCATTTTTTTTGACATGTTTTCTCCTCCATCTTTTTTGATAATATACTATTCTTTTTTTACATACAATAATCTCTACAATTAAATTTCCTCACCCTCCATCACTAACAAAGATATAATCTCTGTACGCATCAAAAAAGTAATCGCATTCATAATTAAATTGGAAACGCTTACTCATACACTAAGTATATCATTAGCTTTTATTTTTGTATTTGTACTTTTTACTTATTATTTTTCATTTTTTAACTTTTTTACTTCTAATCATTTAGTATTTATATAAAATAAAAAAACAAAACTGTACCATTTTTACAAAAAGTGGTAAACTATTTACAAAAGTTATAATGCTAAATATAAGAATTATTTATTTTATAACTTGTATTTATAGGAGGAATTTAATGGAACAGAATAAAAAAATAATATGCGGGTTATTTTACGGTTTATCGATATGTCTATTAATTGTTTTTATTTTAAATTTATTACAAACATATAACTATATTGACTCAATAAAGGCGAGTGGTGAATCTTTAAATGCATTAACAATCATAAACACATATATTTCATCTTGTTTGCCTTATTTGGTTTATTCTTTTTTCAGCTATGCATTTGCCAGTTTATTTGCTTTAATTTATAATCTATTTCTATACATAAAGAAAAAAGAAAATGAGAAAATCATGGAAGATTCTTCCTCTGTTAATGAATTAAAAAATATTGTAGACAATATGAAAAACCGTTAATAAATTATAAAGTTTAGAATTTTCATCAAATTGATGCCTATAATGCTATAAATCATCAATTTGATACAAATGAATAAGCAACAAATCGTATATATTATTTAACCCATCTTGCCATATAAGACAAGATGGGTTTTTAAATCTATTTTATTTTCCTTCTTTTCTACATTCATCAATTTTTTTCATATGTTCTAATTTATCTTCTAAACTCATAGTAGCATATTTAATTAGTAATATTGCTTAATCAAATTGATAACATTAATTTTATAAAAATTTGGTTGAATCCTTTCGTTTCTTAAACTGATTATTTACTACTTATACATCCTTGTACTACAGTTTCTTTTACTTTTTTATATTTTTGTTTTCCAAACGAATTTTTCATTATAATCGCATTATATAATCTAAATACTTTTATCTATTGATATGCTAAAGAATTACCATATTTATTCAAAAAATTATATTGAAAAGCAAGATATGATTATATTTTTTTCAGTTACACACTTCTCTTTTATATTAAAATTCCATTTATTCACTTCGAAGTGCTTCTACTGGATCTTTCTTTGATGCAATCCTTGATGGAATAATTCCTGCAATAATTGTTAAAACTAAAGAGATTAAAACCAAAATGATTCCACCAGCAATAGGTAGACTAGAAACATTTGCAACTCCACTCAAATTTTCAACAATTCTACTAATTGGTATATTTAATAAAACTGTAATACCTATACCAATCAAACCCGAAATAAGCCCTATGATAAAAGTTTCTGCATTAAATACATGAGAAATATCTTTCTTGCTGGCGCCAATTGCACGCAAGATACCAATTTCTTTTGTTCTTTCTAAAACAGAAATATATGTAATAATACCAATCATAATACTAGATACAATCAAAGATACACTTACAAATGCCATCAATACATAGCTAATCATATCAATAATTGATGTAACAGAATCCATCATTGTACCAACGATATCATTATAACTGATAACATTACTTTCCATACCGTTTGCTTCCTGTTTCTTATTATACGCATTAATAAGATCAGCAATAGCTTCCTTATCATCAAAACTTTTCGCATAAATATTAATATAATTTGGAGAATTCATATCAATAGCACCTAATTTTTCTAAATTAGATTCATATGTCGCATTTACATTGTTATTATAGCTTGACATATAAGCTGCTAAATCTTCCTGTGATAACATAGCCATTTGCATTTTCTGTTCATCACTTAAAGAAGATAAATTAAATTTTTCACTTTTAGAAAATTCTGTACCGGTAAATATATTTTTATCTTTCTGCATTCTTTGTTCTTTTACAATGTCACTTTTTTCTACTTGATCTACAACATACTTTTCCAGTGCGTTTGTATAATAAATGCCTCCCATTTCATTTTTAGATAAAGCTTGTTCATTTGGCTGAATAATACCAACAACCTTTATCTTTTCACCCTGTTTTACAGCCTCTTCTATAAATTTCTCATCTTCACTCATATCTATCCAAATACCATTAATATTCTTATATAAATCGCTGTTTAAGACAAGTTTAAATTCCATATCTAACAATTCATCTAGTGTATAAGAAACCTGTTTATCTTTTTTTATTTCTTTACCATTTTGTAAAGACTCAAAATTATTAGATAAGTCATCCTGGTTCAATAAACCTAAAGAATATAAAGCATAATCTGTAATTTCCAAATTACCATCTACAGATAAAACAACTTCATTATAGTCTTTTGGCCATGTTCCTTTTAAAAGCGTATATTCTTCATTTCGCAAGTTTTTATTTTCTGGAAGCTTATTCCAAACCTCATTATTAGATGTCTGAACCCCCATAAAAGATTCCTGCATTTTTGTCATACTTCCAAATCCCAGCTTTGCTATTACCTGGTTGGGACTTACTTGTACAAGACCATTTTCTCCATGTTCATTAAAAATATTGAATTTTAAATTATATCCATACTCAACAGCTTTAGCATGTTCTTTAAAGCTGGAGTCTTTATCCACATATTCTTTAAATGCAGATAAATTATTTTTTTCCATCTGATCTGACATAGTCTCCATGATATCATTGATCATCTGTTTTGAATATACCTTTCCATCGTCATGTATTTTACTATCCTTTTGAATTCCCATCATCGTTTGCATCATTACACTCATGTCCATAGAATTATCCTGAATTGTAATTGGATAAGAAGAAAGAGTATCTTTTTCTACAGACTGAATATAATTTTGTACTCCATTTGATAAAGATAATATCAACGCAATTCCTATAATACCAATACTGCCAGCAAAAGCAGTTAAGAAGGTTCTTGCTTTTTTCGTCATTAAATTATTTAAACTTAAGGATAATGCAGTTACAAATGACATGGAAGTCTTTTTTAACGTCATTGCCTTTTCTGCTTTTTCTTCTTGTAATGTATAGGGATTGGTGTCATCTACAACCTCACCATCCAACAAACGAATGATGCGTGTGGAATATTTTTTTGCCAGCTCTGGATTATGAGTAACCATGATAACCAATTTATCTTTCGCAATCTCATTTAAAATTTCCATAATTATAACACTTGTATTAGAATCTAGTGCACCGGTTGGCTCATCTGCCAATAAAATATCAGGGTTATTAACCAAAGCACGAGCAATTGCTACTCGCTGCATTTGTCCTCCGCTCATTTGATTCGGGCGTTTATGAATTTGGTCTTTTAATCCTACTTTATCTAACGCCTCTAAAGCTCTTTTTCTTCTTTCATCTCGAGAAACACCAGAAAGAGTCAATGCCAATTCAACATTAGATAAAACGCTTTGATGAGGAATCAAGTTATAATTTTGAAAAACAAAACCGATGCTATGATTTCGATAGCGGTCCCAGTCAGAATCTTTAAAATCTTTTGTAGAGCGATGATCAATTAACAAATCTCCACTTGTATACTGATCAAGTCCTCCAATAATATTTAACATAGTTGTCTTGCCGCAACCACTTTGTCCTAAAATTGAAACAAACTCATTTTCACGAAATGTTAAAGAAATTCCCTTTAATGCATGTACTGTCTCATTCGCACTTTTATAATCCTTCTTTATATTCTTAAGTTCTAACATAAATTACCTCTCTACATTTGAAATACAAATTTTATTCTAGCATTTCTATTAAAAGTAAACAACGCGTTCAACAAAAAATCACAAAAAAAGACAATAGCTTGTGCCATTGTCTTCGTTAAATTATGATATTCTTATTTGAAATAACGATCTAACAGACCTTTAAATGCTTTCCCATGACGAGCTTCATCGCGAGCCATTTCATGAACTGTATCATGAATTGCATCTAAATTGTGTTCTTTCGCACGTTTTGCCAAATCAAATTTACCAGCTGTAGCACCATTTTCAGCATCTACACGCATTTCCAAATTTTTCTTAGTTGAATCAGTTACAACTTCACCTAACAATTCAGCAAATTTAGCTGCATGTTCAGCTTCTTCCCAAGCAGCTTTTTCATAATATAAACCTACTTCTGGATATCCTTCACGATGAGCAACACGAGCCATAGCCAAGTACATTCCAACTTCGCTGCATTCTCCTTCAAAATTCATTCTTAAGTCTTTAATGATATCTTCTGGCGCCCCCTGTGCAACACCAACAACGTGTTCTGCTGCCCAAGTCATTTCTCCTTCTTCCTGTTTTGTGAATTTAGAAGCAGGTGCTTTACAAAGTGGGCATTCAGCAGGAGCTGCATCTCCTTCATAAACATAACCACAAACCTGACATACGAATTTTGCCATATTCATTACCTCCTATTTTTTACAAACTCATTATACAATACTAATCTTCAAAATAAAATTAATTTGACTATATTTTTATCATAATATTATACATCTTATGGTTATAAAATACTTAACTAAAAATAAAGATCTTCAATAGTTTATAAATCGCCTTTTTTAAGCTTATTCTGCAACATAACCAAAAAAGGAAGTTCTATCAAATGCTGTAACAACATCGTAGCATATACACATAAAAGAAAGAACGGACCACTCATTTCATATATACTTCGAATGACTCCAATACTTGGAGGACTGCCTACAAACATATATTGTGTGCCATATGTTTTATTAATAAAAAATGCAAAAGTAAATAAGCAACAAATTATAAATATATTGCGTAACATTGCCTTAAGTGTAAATTTACATTCGTTAACATAAATCAAGGACAGCAAAACAAATGATGCATGTAACATGTAAAAATTAATCGTACGATACGAGATTGCAGAATATAGACCAGCTATATTGGCAGGATATAACATTGCGATACTCCCTGCAAACAAACCAACAACACAGCTAAAATAACGCAACGATTCCTTCTTAGTAAAAATTGACAAGGCATTGATATAAACTGTAATCGAACATAATTCTAAAGGTAACAGTTGTATTAAAAGATGATTATGACATTTCCATAACAACCATAAAGTATAAATGGCTTCTTCTATCAGAAAATAACAACCTAGCCCTTTTAAAAATGTATTTTGTCTCTCAACAGATATATTTCTATAATATTTATACAATAAAAAAATCAAAGAAAACGAAATTATTAAAAATAATATATGATAAATACCAAACGTTTCAAAAGGCATATATAATTCTTTTATATCAGTACAATATGTAAAAAAATCTTTCATTTTTATCACCTGTTTTATTTTGACATGATTCTATAATGAATTCAATGAATTTTAGAATTGTTTAGAATATATTTAATAAAACCATTATATTAAAGAGCATTTCCTTTATATTTCAAGGAAATGCTCTTTTTTTAACTTTTTAATAAATCATGTTTCTTTTTTACCACAACAAGAATTGCTCCTAATGTCAATGCACCAAGGATACCTGCAACATATAAAGAAACAGGAGCTGTTTGACCAGTTTGTATATTCTCTTTTTCTACATCTTGCATAGGTGCTTCTACATTTTCATTGTTACCTTTATCTGTATTATTTATCGTATCTCCACCCTGAGAAACTGAAGAATCTTCATCTTTATCTACAAAATTTTCATCTTTAGAAGAATCTTCTTCTGTACTATCTTCATGACTTCCATTATTGTTTGTATTATCTTCATTTTCCTGCGTATCATCTTTTCCAAGTGTTACTGTAGAAGATACAACCTTTTCATCTAATGTTAACTCATTATTCTTATTTACAAACTGTAAAGCATTTTCATCAACAGAAACCTTAATATCTTTAAAGCTAGATGCCTTAACATTTAGCGTACCCAAATGAAGCTTTGATTGAGAGGATAAGGTTGTTACTTCATGATCGGCCAAATAAATATTTAAAATTCCTGTTTCTGGCTGATATGTCCATTTCTGTATTTTATTTTCAATATTCTCATTAAATTCAAATGTGAAATTTGCTGTATTAAGAGTTTCTTTTTCAGATGTTACTTTCAAACTAAGCTGTAAAGAAGTAATCGAAGATAAATCATGCATATCTACATATACATCAACCTTATTATCATTTGCATCTAAAGAAACTTCTCTTTGCTGCTGTGCTGCAATTGTTTGTGGAAAACACATAAAAGCAGCACATAAAGAAACAATCGTAATTAATTTCTTTAACATAAATTCACTCCTTTCTATCCTTTTTCTATTTATTAAATTCAATTTCAGGTAATTCTTTTGGTATATTAACAAATAAAGTATCACTTACTAAACGTTGTCCTTCATTTGTTAAGGCATTATCTACACGATACAATTCTGCTCGTACTTTGTCAGGTAAAGATGTAGCATATTTACTATCAATCCAATATACCCAATTTCCACTTGCAGTTTCTCCAAGCAATCCATCTCCCGGATTTGGTGCTAAAATAATCTGCTCTGCATTTAGATTGCCTTCACTATCATTTCCTCCAACAATCTGTCCATTTTCATCATATAAAAGAACAACATTGTATGCTGGATTTCCTTTATACTCACCAGTAAAGACAATAGAACCAGCCGGTATTTTCATTTCTTCATGTGTTTCATCTTTTTCCTGATATACAAAATCTTTACTTAAAATACCAATAGCAGGAGTTCCACTTGCTGTATGAAGCTCTACATTATCCCCTGTAGGACCTAGTACATCAATTTCGCCAATACTTACTTCTTTATTGTTATATCCAGTTAATGTAATACGGATATAAGATGTATCATAACTTGTAACCCATGGATCCTTACCATTATTGAAATACATCGTTACAACACCATTGTCATCTTTGACTTTTTTATTCTCTAATGTTGTATATGTCTTGTTATCCTTACTAATTTCAATTTTATAATTTTTAATATCGTCTTCATTTTTTACATTTACAAAACGCAGTGCATTTATTGTTTCCACTTTACCTAAAGAAAGTGTAATATATGGTGTTTTTTCTGTTTCACCAACATATACCGTATCTTTTTTATCATCAATCATCATATAAGATGCAGAAACTTTTTCAGGAGCACATGGATCATTTTGATCTGCTGGATTTTCCTGATCCTGTTTTGAAATCATATTTGTTTCAATAGTCCAGTTTTCTTTTGTATAGCTTCCATCTCCTTCTACTTTGATTGCATCAGTTGTAAAGGAAGCAGAACGATTTAGCATTTTATCAATTGCTGTTACCTTATAAGAAACACTGCGATTGCTAATAGAATTTATCGTATCTTCAAATGTATCTTTCGTAGTAAATCCAACAACTTCTTCATATGGCTGTCCATTTTCTGTTAAAATTCTTGTGATTTCATAACCTAGTAAAGATGTCTTATCCACATTGTTAACACCTAATGCAAGGCTTACTTTATTTCGATCTTGTCCTTCTATTTTCGCAGATACTACATTTTTATTTAAGAAGCTTTCTGCATTTTTATGTTCCATCTCATAAACTCTTGCTTCATCATTTACATAATAGATAGCACGAGTTTCTTTTTCAAACTGTCCTATATACGCTTTTGTTGTTTCATCAGGAAGTAGTCCCCAGCGTACAAAGAATTCAGTTAAATCTTTTTGTGCCGCAGCACTTGCTAAACGTATGATATTTTGTGCTTCATCTTCACCTAATGTTAATTTAATTCCATTTGGTGCAGGTGCTTTGGAAGTATCTCTAGCAAAACTATCAACTCTTGCAAAGAATACATTGTTGTAAATATCTTCATAATTCTTAAATAGCTTATAGTTATAGTAGCGATCATATGCTAAATGCAACTGCCAATACATTGCCAACTGTGTAAAGACATCTCCGCTTCTGCCTTTTATATTTGATGTTACACGATCATAAACTTTTTCATAGTCAAATCGTACACTATCGTTTGTATCTTGTGCCTGCGCAATTAAAGAGAAGTAGTTATTTGTTACTTCTGCAACTGCATATTTTCCCTGATTAATGTTGTGGCCAATTTCATGAGCAATACCCCATCCAAAATATTGACCTTTTTCCCATTTTCCATTACTATCCGCTTGAACAGAAGATGCATTTACCATACCAAGTGTTTCATCCCATTCAATACCGATATGATTTCCAGCCGCATACATAAATGCACCAGCAAACATTTTCATATAACGAATATTTAAATGCTGAGATGGTAAAGAGTTTTTCTCATGTGACTTATTAGCTTTATCTTTTTCGCTAAATGAGTTTGTTAATCCTTTTTGCTGATAAAACAATGTCATCATTTCATCCATTGCTTTTAATGAAGAAGCTAATTTATTTGCATCTCCATTTGTACCAGCAACAACCTGAGAAGCAGGGATAGAAATCATCATCTGATCTAACATAATATCTGTTGTGTTTACAATGGATGTTTTTTCATCATATCGCTGGAAGATAGAGAATAAAGAGAAACCTTTCTGTTTACGATGCAATGATTTTAAGTTTGCAGTATGTGTTTTTACTTCTTCCATATATGCATTGATTTTATTTGTACGTTCTTTTTCATCCGTAACACCATATAAATTCAATACTGGAATTTCTGTACCACCCATAACACGCACTGCCAATTCTTCCTGTGGATTATTACCAGTGTATTGTACATACAATGCACCACCGCGTTCTACATCTGTTGATGTCAACTCTGGAATGGTAACTTCATTTCTTCCTGTTTTCAATGTCGCAACAACTTGAGAAAGATTATTGCTTTCCGCATGCTGCTGTGTAGCAACTAGCTGTAAGTTTACATTGGTTCCTGTTTTCTTACCTTTTCCACCTACATAAACAACTATTTTTTCATTTGCAGAAGCACTAATACCTAATGGCTGCCATGCATTTAACCCACTAAAGCCAAGATGTCCATCTTTTTTCGCAGTGATATTCGTATTTACTTTTGTAACATCGTATAATTTTTCAGAATCATCAAACAATACTTTTGCTGCATCCAACTCTTTCTGCAACAAGGCTTTGTCAGGGTGATATTCTCCATTGTCTGTAGTATCCAAACGAGTCTGTAGTTTTGTAAAGCTATCTTCATTTACGCCATTTTTAAGCTGTAAATGTAAATCATCTTCATAAAGATCACTTATATCATCCTCTAAAGAATCATAAGAATAAAAGCGCATCTCTGCAATCGTTATAGATGGTGAACTTGGTAAATAACGTCCTAATCCAACTCTTACTTCTGATGTTCGAATTGGTGAAGGAAGTTTAATGCGATAATAGCGTCTACCATTTTCTTGTGTTACATTCTGTGTTTCAAACTCCATTCTTCTAGTCGACTGCATCTTTCCTTGCTCATCTTTATAGTAAATACGAACATATGGATAATCCGCAATTTCTCGTGGTTCCGCTACTACAATTTCATCAATCTGATAAACATCATCAAAAGTAACATGAATACCTGAATTTTCATTATAGTTCCATCCACCAATATCCCATGTACCTGTTTCTAAATAAGAATTAAAATCATTGTCAAATAACCCAAGAGCACTTTTTGCTTCAGCATCTAAGGAACTGTTTACCATTTTCCCTGAACCAGCGTAAGCACTCTTAATATGCTGTGATAATTCTCCACTTGCATTTGGAAAGTTAATCAAATGATACATTGGCATTTTTACTGGTTCATTGCTTGTCGTTTTAGCACTTGCTGTTAATGATTTCTCACCTTCACCAAGATCATTTACTCCCGTCACATAAACCTGATATGTTGTTTGATCTTCTAGGTTTGTCAACTGATAAGAATTTTTATCAATTCCAGTAACTATTTTATAAGATTCTTCGCTTTGTTTCTTGTAATAAACATTATAAGAATCTGTATCTTCCATATCTTTCCAAGATACATCTAATGTTTTATAGCTTCCCTTAACAACCAAATTATCTGGTGCTACTGGTTTTTTATCCGTAAGTGGAACAACGCTTATTTCTTCACTAAATGGACTCTTCCATGAACCATTTACAGAACGTACTTTCACAAAATAAGTAGTTTTATTTTTTAATTTATCTTTGTTATACTGTGAGATTGTAATTGTACTTTTTGAAGTAGAATGCAATTCTTCTTTTCCTTCTTTTGTTCGTACAGCTACTTCATATCCAGTAATGTTACTTTCTTTTGACCAATTCAATGTAAATTCTTTATTTCCTGCTTTTGCCTGTAAAGCTGATGGAATATTCAATTCCGGTTCAGGAATTTTATTCTCCATATCATTTACAAACTCAACCTTGGAAATTTCTACAAGATTGTTGCTTTGTGATGTTGTATTAGTAATTTGAATTGTTACTTTCTTTACCGCAATCTGTCCGCCAAAATCAACGCTGATAGATCCATCTTTATGAAGAATAGCAACTCCTCCACTTCTTCGATAAACGTTCATTTCGTTTTCTTTGACAATTGGAATAGAAAGTGGTTCTTCTTGACCTTCCACATATACAAGAACATTTCCCTCATCTATTTGTTTATCTGCCGCACCGGTTTTAATATTCATACCTTCTAATGCGACACTTTCTGATTCGTTTCCAAGTGAGAAAGATACATTTAATGGAGTTTCTTTTGTAATTTCTTGCTTACTTTGAATTACGACAGAAGAAGTACTTTCTTCATTAACAACACTATTTAAATCTCCATCAACTGTTGCTGTATCACTGTCTACGCTACCACTAACAATAGAAGAAGGAACACTTGTTTCTATTGTTGATAAAATATTTTCTTTTGGACTCGTAGTATAAGAAGCTGAAAACAACTGTAAATCAAGTAAATCAACAGTATTATCACCATTCAAATTATAATGTGAAGTATCCGTTCTTTTTTCAATTTCCTGTAGTATTTCTTCTAGCTCTTTATCTCCATACGTACGATAACGAATTACTCCAGGATGCGCTTTCTGCTGTTCATCAATTTCTTTCTCTCCAGCATGTAGCTGAATGGCATATTCAAGTCCATCAACAACAAACTCTTGTTTATATTCCTGATATTTATTTGTATCCGAAGTAATTGTCAAGGTGTAAGTCCCATCTTCTAAATTAGAAAATGTAGCAATTCCATCACTATTCAAATTATCATCTTCATTTGCTTTTAATGAAATGACTTCTTTTGAATCATAACCATCCTTGCTTAACTGAAGTGTAAAATTTTCTTCTTTTGCTAATGCTTCCGTAGAAATCATTTCTACTTTTATTTTTCCACTTGCAGAATCCACTTCTCCCTGTGTTTCTTCATTTATTTCTTGTGCATGAAGCATATTTCCAACTGGCTGTATGCATGCACTCATTAATAAACATACTGCAAGCAAGCTTACTATAAATTTACGCATTCTGTTTCTCCTTCCATATCATAAAAAAAGCGTCCTTGTGAAAAAAGTACGCATAAAAAAGTGTCATTGGTGCAACTGGCTGCCATTTCTATTTGCTAGAAGAAGGCCCTTTAGCTTTGCGTACTCTGCTTTTCAACAGGTTTGCTAATTTAATTGTCGTTAAGATTATATTTGATTTCATCAAAAAAGGCAACACTTTTACTCAAAAAAAAGAAAAACCATATTTCTATAGTTCTTCTTTAAATAACATATTGCAATCCCATCTCTAGTGTTCTTTAATCCAGAAATTTGATAGCTGCATTTCTCTTCCTCGATACATATCATAACGAATAGAGAAAATCATATTAGAATAACCCGGCATTTCAAGATTCTCAAAATATACCTCAGGATATGAAAAGTCTGACAACCAGTCTACATCAAGTTTTTTTGTATAAGAATTCCCATCGGCATCATAACAAGTCAATCTTACGCGTGGTTTACCATCATAAATACTATCTTCAATGACGTAAAGACGTTCGTCTTTATAAGAAATAAAATCATTGTCCACGGCTACATTATAAGCATTAAAACTGCTAGAGGAATACACATCTATTTGATGTAAGTACTTTAAATCCTCTGCATTATAAACACTCACAGTTGTACCATCATACAACAGCAGTTTCTTATCTTTACAAAAAACCGTATATGGAAATCCTAAATTAGAAATTTCTTTTTTACTGACTAGTTTCCCATTTTCATCATATCGGCGAAGTTCATAATGAAATACATTTTTGATTTGCGTTCTTACCACTAAAATTAAAGATGAAGAATCAACACATCCGGTAATAATACTTTCTTTCTCATCTAATGTTAAAAATTTAGTGATTTCTCCCTGCTTATTTTCCCGATAAATAGTTGTTGGGATATGTACATCTTCAACAGATGTCTGATTTTCCCAGCTATTTATATTTAATATGGTTTTATAGGCACTTTCCAACTGCTCTTTTCCATAGACATAGTACCATGTATCTTTTCCCTGTATTGTTTCAAAGGTGTTTTGCATCATCATGTCATCTACATATTCTTTTTCAATATTGTTCATCTCATCAAAAAGAATAGATTCAATATTTCCAAAATTATCATCTACATCAACATAAAAAATACGAATTTCTTTTTTTAGTTTTATCTTTTGTCTTAGTATTTCCGTATTCTTCTCTTTCCCATCGGAAAAATCACGAATCTGCACAGAGGCATAAATAGTATCTGTAATTCCTTCTTTTCCTTTCTTTTCATTACCATCATATTTCGAGTATTCATTACTGTCTGTTACATCTTTTACATCATCTTTATGTACATAAAACCAAATCACATAAGATTTCCAAACGTCAGTATCATCATATTCTTTTTTTGATGATACACGCAATGTTTCATTTTTTCCTTCCACTGTCTGCATAGTTTTTCCAATATCATTCGTAATATCAAAACCAAAAGAGATATCTTTAAAAACTTCTTCTGTGGAAGCATCTGTTTCTTCCCATATAAATTTTATCCTATCTTTTTGAAATCCAAAAAACATACCACAAAAAGTCCCCATCAATAAACAAAGAACCCATGCATATTTAAGATATTTTTTCATACTGCACCTCCTTATCTTTTTGATATTCTCTAAAAATCAGAAGAAGAGCGCAAAGCAGGAAAACACCTTCACAACCATACATGAAAATATAATAAATTTGTGTGGAGTAACGAACCCAAGTGAAATACTGTAACATCTCTGGGGGTATAGAATAAAGGATTTGTACTGGAAGAAGCCATATACCGATATAACAGATAAGAAGAAGTACAAACAAGATAGAAAGTATACGATGGTTGCGAAGCATTTTCCCTCTTCTTCCAAAAAACACAGTAAGAAATGCATATACAAACATACGTATCATCCACAAAATACCTTCTAAAAAGTTAACCGGTATGTATAACTTAACATAAAGAGCATTTTGGATAGAAAAATACAAACCATTTGCCATTTCTAATTCCGGATTTTTTAGTACGGCCATTTGATAAAAAATGATAAACAAGAGGATTTGCCACAAAAAATATAAGGCAAAGATACAGGTAACACTGAAAACCCAGCTCATATGCTGTTTAAAAATTGAAACAGGAATTTGCTGATAAGGTGTTATCTTGTAAGAATTTGATGTATACACATATACATCATACATACAATAGAAAACCAAGCCAAAAAAGATAATCCAAACTCCATAGCGATAATAGGGATTTAAATAAAGCTGCACTTCATAAGGCATGAGATTCTCACCAAAATCTGGCTGAAGAAGAAATAAAACAAGTGTCAAAATTGCACAAACCGCAAGTCCTTTTAAAAGACGCTGCAGCTGTGTCATCATCAATATAGATATGATATCTTTATTCTTCTGGGCGTTTCCATTTTTCATCATCTTCTCCTCCCCACAAAGTATTCAAAATTTCTTTTTCATTTATAGTAACATTTTGTGTAACACTTACCTCATGCTCCTCCCATGTTTTTGGAGATCTTTTTTCTGCAATTTCTTTTGTAAAACCATTTTCTTGTGCATGATAGTATACTTCGGCATTTTTCCACCAAAATGCCTTCTTTTCTTTTCCAATTTGTAAAATCATACAATCATAATACACGTTGGAAAATAATTCCTGCCAATCTTCATAATCCGCATATTCTTCAAAATCACAATCACTAATTAACAATTCCGCTTTTCTTGCAAGAGCAAAAATAACAATAAGGTAATCTTTTTCTTCTTTGGTACACTGCTTAATTTTTTTATATACGATTCCCTTGCGTTCTGCCATTGCATGACACCATACTTCATCAAAATTTTCATAGAAAGAACCTACCGTTTGAATATAGTCATGAACACGCATATAAGGAAGAAGAGTGTCTTTTTCCTTAATCCATGCAATTTTTTCTTTTTGAGAAGGTATAGGTTTATCATTCCAGTAAATAGCTCCCTTTTTTATAAGTTCTGGATGCATAAGCATCTGATGAAAAATTTCTGCTTTTTCTCCATATACCTGTATACAAACAGGCTGATCTAAACAAAGATTCCAGTTATCAACAGTATGCTTTTTCCATTTTCCTTTTACATCCTTAAATTCCAGCATTTTATCCCTCTTTTCTTTTTAATTATACAAAATATAGACAGAAAAGAAAGCATCTTTTTTTGTCGAAGATGCTTTCCACTTTCCTTTTACTTTTCGTTTTCCATCTCAATCTTATGTCGCTCAATAATCGGCTGTGCAAGCTGTGCAGGCAATGGTTCATAGCGTTCAAACACTTGTGTATAAGTTCCTCTTCCTTGTGTCATGGCACGCAAATCAATTGGATATTTCAATACTTCAGAAAGTGGTACCTGTGCTTGAATTTCCTGATAGCCATCAATTAGATCCATTCCCATGATGGCACCTCTTCGCTTGTTAAAGTCACCAATAATAACACCTGTAAATTCATCCGGAACACGTACACGAACACTCACGATAGGTTCAAGCAAAATTGGTTTTGCCTCCATCATTCCTGCTTTATAAGATAAACGTGCAGCCAGTTTAAATGCCATTTCACTAGAATCTACATCGTGATATTTTCCATCTAATAAAGTGGCTTTTACATTTACAACTTTATACCCTGCTAATACTCCACGCTGCATACATTCTCTTAATCCTGTTTCTACAGCTGGAAAGTATTGTTTTGGAACAGCCCCACCAAATACTTTTTCTTCAAATACCATTTCTTCTACATCTGGATTTGGCGCATATTCTATAAATACATGACCAAACTGTCCATGTCCACCAGATTGTTTTTTATGTCTACCTTCTCCAATGGCAGTTTTACGAATCGTTTCTCGATATGGAACCTTTGGAGTTTCCAAACGTACCTCTACTTTATATTTGGATTTCAATTTATTTAAAATTACATCTAAATGCTGATCTCCTACACCGTATAAAATTGTTTGTTTTGTTTCCAAATTATTTTCCAGACGTAGTGTAGAGTCTTCTTCACACATTCTAGCTAAAGCATTGCTCATCTTATCTTCATCATTTTTAGAATTTGGATAGACTGCCATTGCCAGCATTGGCTCAGAGAATACAATTGGCTCTGCAAGATATTGCTTTCCTTTTTCACACAACGTATCGTTTGTTTGTGTAACCTGTAATTTTACAATAGCCCCAATGTCGCCAGTAAACAGTTTTCCTGCCGCTGTTTGATGTTTTCCTTTTACAATAAAGACACTGTTTATTTTTTCTGTTTTTTCTTTATTTGTATTGTAAACAGTTGTATCACTGCTTAGTACTCCAGATAAAACCTTTACATAGGAAATACGTCCAACAAAAGGATCAACGATCGTTTTAAATACCTGTGCACATAAGCTTTCTTTTTCATTTGTTTCTAGTAATACCGTTTCATTAGAAGCAGCATCTTTGACTTCAATATAGCCACTTTCTCCATACGTTGGGAAATATTTAACGATCAAATCCATCAATCGTTCAATTCCAATGCTATGGGTAGCACTGCCACTATATACTGGACGAATTTCTCCATTTCTTACCCCTAAACGAACTCCTCGTGTTAATTCAGCTTCACTAAATTCTTCTCCACTGAAGAATTTTTCCATCAATTCATCATCACCCATAGCAACAGCTTCTGCTATCTGATTTTTGTATGCATTCACCATATCTACCATGTCCTCAGGGACTGGCTGCGCTTTATCTGCATCTGCATGTGGTCCTTCATAATACCATGCTTTATCTCTTAAAATATTGACGGAACCTACAATTTTTCCATTTTCGATAATTGGCACTTCGAAAGGAATAACACTTTTACCAAAGGTATCACGAAGTGTTTGATAAGCTGTATCAAAAGAGGCATTTTCTTCATCTAGTTTATTCACAAAGAAAATTGTTGGTAAATTATGTTTCTGCGCATTTTCCCATGCACGCTGTGTTCCTGGCTGCGCTACATCTTTTGCATCTACAACAATCAAAGCACTATCTCCAACAGCACTTCCCTCTTCTTCTCCACGTATAAAATCAATATAACCCGGAGTATCTAAAAAGTTAATTTTACAATCTTTCCATTCAATCGGTACAATGGATGTATAAACACTTAATCCACGACGAATTTCTTCTGCATCATAATCAATCAAAGAACTACCTTCACTTGTTACCCCAAAGCGATCACTTGCTTTTGTATAATATAACATGCTTTCCATCAAAGCTGTTTTCCCTACACCAGTATGTCCTAAAACAACAACGTTGCGGACTTCATGACTTAAATAATCTCTCATAACAAAGTCCTCCTATTTCAAAATCGGTTTTAACTGTGCCAGACAGTCTTCTCGTACGTAATGAATCGCTTTGTTTCCTTCTTTATCAATCAGCTCTTTATCTGCACCATTTGCCAGTAAATCTTCTACCAAAGATACATAACCTCCATAAGCTGCTCGCATTAATGCTGTACATCCATTATTATCACAAAGATTAACATCTGCACCACGTTCGATCAAATGACGAATAACATCTTTTTTAAATGCAACACATGCTTCCATTAACGCAGTTCTTCCTACTTCATCCTGTGCATTGATATCTGCACCTGCATCTAACAATACCGCAACACAGCGATCATGTCCTAAAAAAGCAGCACGCATTAAGGCAGTTCTTCCTCGATCATCTTTTTTATTTACATCTGCACCTGCTTCCAATAATTTTTTACAAATCGTTTTATTTCCTTTTTTGGCAGCACCCATAATGGCTGTTTTTCCTTTATTATCTTCTACATTCACATCTGCCCCATTATCTAACAATACACGCACGATATCTTTATAATCACGTTTTGCGGCACGCATCAATCCAGTTCTTCCATCTCCGTTTTGATAATTGATATTTGCACCTTTTTTAATTTCTGTACAAACCGTTGCAAAATCTCCATTTGCACAAGCATCCCAAAATGCTTTGTTAAAACTCTGATCCATTTCAATTCCTCCTTTGGCTATGTTTTTGTATTATAATGAATCTTTTTTATTGTTAAAAAAACGGACGCAAAGCAAACCTTTACATCCGTTTAAAAACCAAATGAAACTGTGTCTGTAAAACAGGCACCTGATCAGGGACAATATCCACAATGCCGACAACTTTTTCTACTCTATCCATCGTAATCGCCCCTTTCTTTACATCACTATTGTAGCTCATTTTTTATTTTTTGCAAGCGATTTCATATTTTTTTCTATTCAATTATATGTCTGTGCTTTTCTTGTATGTATTCTTTGCAAACAATACCATCGAATACAAAAAAAGTGTGAACCTACATCTTTCCATATCTTTTTATAAAACGGTATATGTTACATACAGCTTTTATCAATTTTTTATTCTAATGTTTGACTTCCTGCTCTTTTCCTGTTTTATTTTCACAAGTTCTTTATCCTTCGCATCAGTTTTGATCGCTCAAATTAAAACTTTTTTTACATATCTAATCTTTTTTTCTGTTTATTTTGTGATACAATTAAATAGTCTTTGAACAGGACAGACTGCATATCTTTATATGGATACACGAATACAAAAGAATCACAGAAAATAAGATCTGCTGATTCTGTTTTTGTTTTCCATTTGCAGCAGAAGGAGAAAGAGTATATGAGTGGTTTTTTTGGAGTAGCTTCCAGAAAGGATTGTGTGCTGGATTTGTTTTTTGGAGTTGATTACCATTCCCATTTAGGAACACGTCGTGCAGGTATGGCGGTACATGGAAAAAATGGTTTCAATCGTGCAATTCACAATATCCAAAATGCACCATTTCGAACAAAATTTGAACATGACATTGAAGAATTTGAAGGAAACTTGGGAATTGGATGTATTTCTGATAATGAAGCACAGCCATTGCTGGTAAATTCTCATTTAGGTTCTTTTGCCATTAGTACGGTAGGACGTATTAACAATTTAGAATCTTTAAAAGCTTTATGTTTCAATAAAGGAACATCTCATTTTCTTGAAATGAGCAGTGGTGAAATCAACCCTACAGAATTAGTTGCAGCTTTGATCAATCACAAGCAAAGCATCGTAGAAGGGTTAACTTATGTACAGGATATCATCGAAGGTTCTATGAGCATCATGATCTTAACAAATGGCGGTATTTATGTTGCCCGTGATAAAGTAGGACGAACTCCTGTTATCATCGGACAAAAAGATGACGGATACTGTGCAACATTTGAAAGCAGTGCTTTCTTAAATCTAGGATATCATCACTATCGCGATTTAGGACCTGGAGAAATTGATTTTATTACTCCAGAATGGGTAGAAGTCATTAAAAAACCTGGAGAAGAAATGCACATCTGTTCTTTCCTATGGGTTTATTATGGATACCCTACTTCTACTTATGAAGGTGTAAATGTAGAATGCATGCGTAATCGATGCGGTGATTTACTTGCAAAACACGATATGAATGATGGCATTCATATCGACAGTGTAGCTGGGGTTCCTGATTCAGGAATTGCACATGCTGTTGGATATTCCAATAGTTCTAAAATTCCATTTTCAAGACCTTTTATTAAATATACACCAACTTGGCCTAGATCATTTATGCCAACAAGTCAAAAGCAACGTAATATGATAGCAAAAATGAAATTGATTCCTGTACAGGAACTGATTGAAGATAAAAACTTATTGCTGATTGATGACTCCATTGTACGTGGAACACAGCTTGGAGAAACAACGCAGTTTTTATATGACAGTGGTGCAAAAGAAGTACATGTTCGACCAGCATGTCCACCAATCATGTTTGGCTGTAAATATTTGAACTTTTCTCGTTCCAGTTCAGAAATGGACTTGATAACACGTCGTGTTATTGCGGATTTAGAGGAAGGAAATGAAATTAGTGAAGAGCTTTTAAAAGAATATGCAGATCCAAATTCTGAAAAATATGCGGCAATGTGTGAAGAAATCAGACGTCGTTCTAACTTTACAAGTTTGAGATTTCATCGTTTAGACGATATGGTAGAGTCTATTGGACTTCCAAAATGCAAGCTTTGTACCTATTGTTTTGATGGAAAAGAAAAATAAATTACAGAAAGCATTTCCCCGCTGAAATGCTTTTTTTATTTCCCCTTTTATCCAATTCCTAGTATAATAAAAAAGGAAATGAGGTGAAGCATTTGAAGCATAAAATCAACATCTTTTTTTCCTGTCTTCTTGCCTTGAGCTTGTGTGCAGGCTGTGATAAAAAAAGCAGTCCTTCTACAGATGAAAAAAAGCCAAAAGGAAGCAGAGATAATACACCAGTTGTCTTAGAACCTGTATGGCAAGAAAAAAAGCAAATTGGAAACGATAAAATTACTTTTGATTTATCCAATGCTTCTGAGGGTTATGTCATGGCTTCTTATACAGGAGATAATCCAAAAGTTAAAATCCGAATACAAAATCCAGGAAGTAAAGACTACTATACATATGATGTTACCAAAGAATATAATGTTTTCCCTTTAACTGGAGGAAATGGGACATATACATTTATCGCTTATGAAAATATCTCAGGTACAAAATACAGTCAGTTGTTTTCTCAAAGTGAAACATTAAATATTAAAAATGACTATACAACCTACCTTTACCCAAATCAGTATGTCAACTTTCAAAGCGACAGCAAAGCTGTATCTTTAAGTTCTGAAATTGTAAAATCAGCCAATAATGATTTAGATGCAGTCAAAGATGTTTATGAATATGTAGTAAATACACTGCACTATGATGATGAAAAAGCAGAAAAAGCAAAAAATGGAGAGTTGGCTGGATATCTGCCTGATGTGGATGTCATTTTACAAGAGAAAAAAGGAATCTGTTTTGATTATGCTGCGCTTATGGCCACCATGTTAAGAAGCCAAAACATTCCAGCAAAAATGGAAATTGGCTATGCAAATATGGAAGAAGGAGCTGTATATCATGCATGGCTTAGTGTCTACATCAAGGATATTGGATGGATCGATGATTTGATTGAATTTGATGGAAAAAACTGGTCAATGATGGATCCTACATTGATTTCTGACAGCAACAACAGCAAAAAAAATGCGAAAATTCACAAAAGACAAAAATAACTACACAACAAAATACGTATATTAGGAGGTGCTTTATGAAAAAGACTCTATTAACCAATAGCGAATTAGCAAACTTCACTTCCCAGATGGCACTTATTTTACAAGCAGGTATTTCTCCTTATGAAGGAATTAGTATCATGGTGGAAGATAGTGACAATGACAAAACAAAACAATTTTTATCTTCTATTGAAGAACTTTTAAATCAGGGGGAAACTTTGTATACATCTTTGCAGCAAACAAATGCTTTTCCTGCTTATGCTTTGCATATGATTCAAATAGGAGAGCTTTCAGGAAGACTGGAAGAAGTTATGCGATCACTAAGTATCCATTATCAAAGACAGTACGAAAACAATGAAAGCATTAAAAGTGCTGTTTCCTATCCTTTGATCATGATTGTGATGATGTTTGTTGTCATCCTTGTATTGATCACAAAAGTGCTTCCTATATTTAATCAGGTATTTGAACAGCTGGGAACATCTATCAGTGGATTTTCTAAAGCCGTATTAGATATAGGAAAATCATTTTCTACCTATTCTTATATTTATATCGGAATCCTTCTTATTCTACTGCTTTGCTTTGTATATTTTACAAAAAGTGAGCAAGGTAAAATGAAATTTTATGATTTTCTTACAAAACTTCGCTTTACGAAAAATCTTACATGGAAACTTGCCCTATCGAAATTTACAAGTGGAATGTCTATTGCGTTAAGCAGTGGTTTAGATGTTTCACAAAGTATGGAAATGGCAAAAGAACTCATTGATCACAAGCAATTAAAGGCAAAGATAACAGAAGCAGAAAAAATGTTAGAAGATCACGATTTAGCAACTTCCCTGATTCAGACAAACATCGTATCAGGAATGTATGCTAGACTTTTAAAAATAGGAAATAAAACTGGTCATACAGACCAAATTATGAAAGAAATTGCTGATCGCTATGATCAGGAAACAAACGAAGGAATCACACGTTTTATTAGTATTATTGAACCAACACTGGTAGCAGTTTTATCTATTCTTGTAGGAATCATCTTATTAAGTGTAATGCTGCCATTGATTGGAATCATGGCAACTTTATAAAATGAAGATATTAAAAAAATACCGTATTATGATTCTTACGTTTGTACTATTCTTTTCTTTGTTATCTGCCGGCTTTTATTCCATAAGTAAAAACAATATATCCCAGCAGAAAGAAAGCTTGGAAAAAGCTTTAAAAAGAGGAATTCTTCAATGCTATGCATTAGAAGGAAGATACCCAGATACACTGCATCATCTTCTTGATAATTATGGTATTGTGTATAATCAAAATCTTTTTGAAGTAAAATATGAAGCTATCGCAAGCAATATCATGCCTAATGTAACAGTGATAGAGAAAAAATAGGGGGATGATAAAATGAAAGAGAAACAGAAACATACCATTGATTTTGTTTTTGTATTACTTGTATTTTGTGTATTCACAATGAGTTCTCTAGCCGTTGTTTATATTGGCAGCCATGTATATGCGAAAACTGCAGATACACTGGAATACAATTTCAATCAAATGACCTTGGCAGACTATCTGCAGGAAAAAATACACCAAAATCTATCGATAGATGCCATAGATACTATGCATGTAGAAGGACATGACATTTTATGCTTACATGATTCTTATGAGGGAAAACCATATACGACTTATTTATATGCTTATAAAGGATATGTAAAAGAACTGCTGATATCAGATGAAGAAGACTTTGAAATTGAAGATGGAGAAAATATACTGGAAGCTGATGATGTAACTTTTTCCATCAAAGATTCTCTTCTTACGATCAATATCACATATCAAAAGGAAACAAAGACTTATTATGTATCTCTGTTAGGAGGAAAACAACATGAAGCACAGTAAAAGTGGACTTTTCTTAATGGAGCTTATTGTAGCTTTTCTGTTTTTCTCACTAGCTAGTGCTATTTGTGTACAATTGTTTGTGAAAGCAGATACGATAAATGAGGAAAGCATACGAAAAAAAGAAGCATCCAGTATTGCAGGAAATTTAATAGAACTGTATAAAAATGATCGTCCTATAGAGAAAGATTGGCTTTATTTTGACACAAAAGGAAACTTATGTGAAAAAGATTCAAGTACATATAAAGTGCATTTAAATCAAAAGCAGCAATCCCTTGCAATTCATGTTTATTATAAAGAAAAAGAAATATATAATATTTCCTATTACCATCATCAGCAGAAAAAACTATAAAGGAGATGAACGTTATGAAAGAACATAAACTAACGATGAATATCGGCATTATCTCTTTTATGAGTATCTTTATTATTTTAGCTATTGTTGTATTTGCACTTCTTTCTTTATCTAGTGCAAGATCCAATGCACGATTAACAAATAAAAGCATTCAGCAGAAAGAACAATATTATGCTCTGTCTTCTCAGGGAGAAGAATACTTAAAACAAATTGATGATGCTTTATATACCTATTATCAATCTTCTTCCTCTAAAGAAGAATATTTCACTAAAACAAAGCAGTTAACCACTCTAGTACCACAAAGCACTTATAAAGATCATCAGTTTCACTTTCAAGTAAAAAATGATACAACTACTCTGCACGTTACTTTAAACATCCTTTATCCAGGTGATAAATTGTATGAAGTACAAACATGGGCTTCATCCCCAAATACAGAGTGGAAAAAAGATGATGGTTTACAAGTTTTATAGGAGGAATGACAATGAACATTCAAGAACTTTTACAGCGTTCAGTAGAACAAAATGCATCTGATATTTTTATTATCGCAGGACAGCCCGTTACCATAAAAGTCTTTCATCAAATGCATACGTTAGAAGAAAAAAGACTTCTTCCTGATGATACACGTATTTTAATTACACAAATTTACGAATTTGCCAGCAACAGAAGTCAAGACAAGCTGCAGGAAAAAGGAGACGATGACTTCTCTTTCTCTATAGCAGGATTATCAAGATTTCGTGTCAGCACTTATAAACAACGCGGTTCTTATGCGGCTGTTATTCGTGTTATATCTTTTGCTCTTCCTGATCCTGAATCTATTGGAATCCCACAAAACATTATAAAACTAGCAGATATTAAAAAAGGACTTGTTCTTGTGACAGGACCTGCGGGAATGGGAAAAAGTACAACACAGGCTTGTATGATCGACTATATTAATAAAACATATGCAAAACATATTATCACACTGGAAGATCCAATTGAACATTTGCACTCCCATAAAAAAAGTATTGTGTCACAGCGAGAAATATCAATTGACAGTGAATCCTATGTAAATGCATTGAGAGCTGCTTTGCGACAAGCGCCTGATGTTATTTTATTAGGAGAGATGAGAGACTATGAAACAATAAACATCGCCTTAACTGCTGCAGAAACAGGGCATACAGTTATATCAACCCTGCATACACTTGGTGCAGCTACTACAATAGATCGTATCATTGATGTCTTCCCTGCCAATCAGCAGCATCAAGTAAGACTTCAGCTTGCCATGTCATTAGAAACTGTTATATCGCAGCAATTAGTACCCTCTGCTGATGGAAAACTGATTCCTGTCTTTGAAATCATGAATACAACACCGGCAATCAAAAACCTTATCAGAGAAAACAAAATACACCAAATTGATGCGATGCTTACATCCAGTGGAAACAGTACAATGACAAGTATGGAAAATAGTCTATATGAATTATACAAAAAAGGAAATATTACCCAGGAAACAGCACTTCTATATGCAACAAATCCAGAAGTAATGAAACGAAAACTTAACATACGCTAAAAATGTATCTTCCCAGATACGTTTTTTTATATCATTAAACATAACAAAAATTAGATAATAAAAATCAAGCATTATTTTAAGAAAT
>UMHO01009884.1_pt1 | contig 32314 bp, 27 predicted proteins | sample 1965561 | NCBI WGS metagenome assembly UMHO01 (sample SAMEA4836102, study PRJEB28245) | human gut metagenome | biome: gut microbiome; material: fecal sample | place: Denmark | collected 2008 | reverse complement strand
TTATATTCCAGATGAAAATCGCGCAAAACTAAATGCTTTCTTTAATGTAGCTTATTCCATGGTATCAATTGTTTTTCGCTTGCTGGTTGGTGCACTAGGGGAAGTAATGGATTATCGAATTTGTCTTGCGATATTTGCATTATTTCAAATATGCTGTTGTTACTGGATCATGCAGCGAAATAAAGAGTGTATCAAGCCTATTTATAACCAAACTTACTAAAGGTATGGAAAATTAAGGGAATGCGTGTTATAATGAACAACAAAGAAAGAGGGAAGGATATGAAAGAAATTGATTTAATTAAACAATTATCTACATGTTTTGGAGCGAGTGGGATGGAAGATGCTGTGGTATCTGTTGTGAAAGAGGAAGTTTCTTCTTTTATGGATTGTAAAGAAGATACGATGCGAAATCTAATTATGCATAGAAAAAAAGAAACAGGAAAGCTTCATATTCATCTTGACGCACATGGGGATGAAGTAGGATTTATTATTCAAGCGATTAAACCGAATGGTCTTCTTCGTTTTCTTCCGCTGGGAGGATGGATTTGTGAAAATGTAGCTGCACAAAAAGTATGGATCAAAAATAGAGAAGGAAAGCTGGTGGAAGGTGTTGTTTGCAGCAAACCGCCACATTTCACAAAAAAAGAGGAACGTCATAAACATTTGGATTTTGAAGACTTGCTGATTGATGTAGGGGCCTCCAGTAAAGAAGAAGTCATAAACGAATATGGAATATCTATAGGAAGTTTTGCAGTTCCAGCAGTTAGCTGCAGTTATGATGAAAAGCATGAAATGTTTTTAGGAAAAGCATTTGATTGTCGTATTGGCTGTGCAGCTTTGATACAAACTTTAAAAGATTTGGAAAAGAAAGAAATTGGAAAAACGATTAGTGCTTCCATCAGTGCTCAGGAAGAAGTGGGAGAGCGTGGCATGAAGAGTGTTATGCAGCAGATAAAGCCAGATCTTATGATTTGTTTTGAAGGATGTCCGGCAGATGATACGTTTGAAGAAGAGTATATGATTCAATCTGCATTAAAAAAAGGACCCATGTTAAGACATTTTGATGTTTCTATGATTACGCATCCTCGCTTTCAAAGATTTGCTTTGGATATAGCGAAAAAATATAATATTCCTGTACAGGAAAGTGTACGTAGAGGGGGAGGAACCAATGGAGGTATTTCTCATACATGCAATATTCCTACCATTGTTATTGGTATTCCTACACGTTATGCGCATACCTTTTACAGCTATACAAGCATGCAGGATTATAAACATGCAGTTTTATTAGCTGAAAAGATTATAGAAGAATTGAATGAAAAAATTTATTCTGAATTTTAGATAAGCAGGTGTTAACATGTTTGTAAAAGAAAGATGGGAAAAAATTATTGCGTCTTTGCATCAAAATGGAAGTGTACGTGTAAAAGAGCTGGCAGAACAATTTCAGGTAAGTGAAGATTGTATACGCAAAGATTTAGCTGCTTTAGAGAAAGATGGACAGTTGAAACGCTCTTATGGAGGAGCTGTTTTAGAGAAGAGAAATGTACATAAAGAAGATGTTTCACAAAGAATTAATGTGAATACACCTCAAAAACAAAAAATCGCAAGAGAAGCGTTGAAACTTCTTCAAGACGGAGATATGGTGTTTTTGGATATCTCTACATCGAATATAGAAGTCGCAAAGGAAATCATACGCCAGCATAAAAAAGTACATGTTGTAACAAATATGGTAGAAGTTATGCGTGTTTTCCAGACTTCCTGTGAAGCTGTACTTACTTTTCTTGGCGGAAGTTTTAACCGCGGAAAAGATGGATTTATTGGAAGTCTTACAGTAGAACAGATAAAAAACTTTCGTTTTGATATTGCATTTTTAGGTGTAGTTGGCATAGATCCATATCAAAATAGTGTAAATACGTATGTGCTGGAAGATGGCTATACCAAAAAAGCGGTCTTATCATGTACAAGAAAAGCCTATATGCTTTGTGAAGGAAGCAAGTTTGAACAGGAAGGAAATTATCGCTATGCAGGGCTGGATAGTTTTACAGGTATTATCTTAGATGAAAAACCGAAAAAAGACTTAGAAAAAGCCTTAAAAAATTATGAATTAAACATATATTATGAAGAATAAAACATTGCATGTTTTGAATTATAAAAGGTTATCTTTGGAAAAACTTAAGATTTCCTTTTTTTCTTTTTAAAGGCTTATGATAAAATCCTGTTGGAGGTGGAAATTGTGTTAGAAATAAAACATTTATCCAAAACATACAAAACAAAGCATAATGAAGTATATGCGCTAAAAGACATTAACCTAAGTATTCAAGATAAGGGAATGGTTTTTATTTTGGGGAAAAGTGGAAGTGGAAAATAAGCATGGAAAAACAGGAATTTATTTGTTTCTTAAAAAAACAAACTTCCTGTTTTTTTCTGTTATATACAAGCAAAGAAGGAAAACGATGGTATAATACATAATGTCGTGGATAAACTATTTAGGATGGAAGGAAAGTGGATGTATGAATCGAAAAGGAATGTCGGCAGTAGGAATCTCTGCTGTGGTCTATGGAGTTATTCCTATGTTGACCATGTTTTTGTATGCATTTGGAATGGATGCGATTGCGGTGGCATTTTATCGTTTTTTTCTTATTCTTCCCATCGTTTTGCTTATTACAAAAATGCAGGGTATTTCTTTGCGTTTGCCATGGAAACAAGTAGTTTCTATTTTTGTGTATGCCGGTTTCTTTTCGGGAAGCACCATGCTGCTTTTAAATCTGGCATATAACTACATTTCTATTGGAACGGCTACTACGCTTCATTTTCTATATCCGGTATTTGTTATTTTGATATGTGCTTTTTATTATCATGATGTGATTGATGCCAGAATGAAAAAGATACTTTTAATCGTACTGCTTGGAATCTTATTTTTTCTAGATAAAGGAAGTAAGGGAAGTATGATAGGAATTATATTGGCAATGATTTCTGCTGTTACGTATGCGATTTATCTGGTACAGCTGGAAAAACGAAATTTTGCCCAGATGAACCCTCTGGTATTATCCTTTTATATTTCGCTATGTACATGTATATTAATTTTTATTGTAAATTTCTTTACACATTCCATTCATTTTATGCTAACATTACAAGAGCTTTCTTTATTTGTGATTTTATCTTTATGCAGTATTACAGCACTTGGGATGCTGCAGTATGGTTCTCGTTTATTAGGAGCGAAATATACTTCGCTGTTTTCTTTACTAGAACCGATTACCAGCATTGTGACAGGAATCTTGTTTTTAAAGGAAGAAATCGTGGCAGGAAAACTTATTGGCTGTGCCTTGATTTTATTTGCGATCATGTATTTGGCACTTGGAAAAACAAAAAAAGAAGAAACAGAAAAGAGGGAATGATATGGCAAAAATGCAATTAACATTATATGCAGCATGTAAAGATAGAAACGATGTTTTAACAGCATTGCATAATGTGTTTCAAAAAGAAATCAAAGAGGTAAAAGAAGAAAATAAGAATATCAGTTTTCTATTACATACACAGACAAAGATAAATATGGAAGTGTGTGATGATGAAGAAATGGTGCGACAGCAAATGGAAGGCATGAGCAATTTCTTTGCGAATGTTCCTTGTGAAAATAAAATGCTTCTACAAAAATTATGTATACAGATTTCATTGTTTCACTGCATTTTCGCTATTGTGATCGATACAGCAAAAGAAGAGCGAACCCATGTATTGAAAATGATTTTTGAAGCAGCAAAAGCATGTCATGGTTTTCTTTTATATCCAGATATGTGTCTATATACAGCAGATGGTGACTTATTGATGGGAATGGATGGCACAAGTGGTGTAGAGGATTTTTCTTTATGTGGTGAAGAAGATGCTTTACAACAGGTAAGTCTTCCTTCTGCTTATGACATGGAAGTATTTGTATCCATAGGAAAAGAATTTGAAAGACAGGGCTGGCTGTATCCAAACTGTATGTTAAACAAGCAGATTTTATTTTCTCAGATACATCTGCCAAAAAAAGAAGATATCGGAAAACGTGCCCTTGCACTATATGCACTGGCATGGTTTTCAAAGCTTTGTCTAGAAGATGATAAAGAACAAAGAAAGCAGTTTGAAGAGTTTAAACAGCGTTTTTCTTTAGAACATTGTTTAACTTCACAAGAAGCATCTTTACTAAAAAAAGATACCTTAGATAAACAGCAGGCAGTGGAATTGCTTTCTAAATTTGAATGTGCAAATATGCTTTTTTGGAGTTTGGGCTATGATGGAGTATCCTCATGGGATGTGTGCGATGTGGAAAAAATGAAAGAATGGATCATGCAGTATGCATCTTTTGAAGATTTCTTAAATCATTGTGCGATAAAAGATGAAAAAGATATTTATACACAATATGTACGTGTATTTTATGCAGAGCACTTCTATATGCAAAGTGCTATGTTATATGTTCCATTATCCTTACAGGAAGATGTGGTTAGTGAACGTCTTCGAGCATGCAAGTGGTTATGTGATGGATGTGAATGAATTGTATAAGTTAAAATTGATAAATTATTCACAAATGTTTCGTTATGTGCTATAATCAAGGCAGGTGATAAAAATGGCAGAAAAAAATGTACCAAAAGCAACATTGCAGCGTTATCCAGTGTATTTAAAAGCTTTGAGAAAACTAAAAAATTCCGGTGTGGAAAGAATCATGTCGAAAGAACTTGCGAATGTTGTAAATATTGAACCAACAACGATTCGAAGAGATTTTTCCTTTTTAGGAAATCTTGGAAAACAGGGGTATGGCTACGATGTAAATCGTTTGATTGAAATCTTTAATCAGCAGCTGGGAATGGATTTTGATGAAAAAATTATTCTAGTTGGAGCTGGTAATATGGGACGTGCCTTGATGAAGTATAATAAATGGGATTATGTCGTAGGTGAAATTGAATGTGCCTTTGATATTAATCCAGATCGTCAGGGGGTACGCTTTGGTATTCCGGTATATGACATTAGTGAATTGGAACAGCGTGTTCCAGAAGGATGTCGTATTGCGATTCTAGCAATCAGTGAAAATATTCAGCAGACGGTGGATCGTTTGATTGCCTGTGGTATAACAGGACTGGTAGATTTTACACATGAGCATATCCAGATTCCAAAAGGGGTTGTATTAAAGAGTGTAGATGTGGTATCATCTATACAGGAATTGGTTTTTGAAACCAATAGTTTGAATGCAGAGCGATGAAGCAGGACGAAATGCAAAGAAGATGAAGAAGCGAGCTGTGAGGGTGAAAGACAGCACATACAAATGCATGGAGAACACCTGTGGAGCTGAATCGGAGAAATTAAGTAGACGATTTCGCAAAAGGATGGCGTTATATCCGTAAAGTGAGCTGCCCATAGATTTTTTATGGGAAACAGGATGGCACCGCGTAATGATACGTTCCTGAAAAGGAACGTTTTTTTATATGAAAAAGGAGGAAATTATATGTTTGAATTTATGACGATTCGTGAGTTATATGAATTGATGCATGCATCTAGAATGGAAATTGACAGTATTGAATATGTACAGCTGCAAGGATGGATTCGTACCAATCGCTGCAGTGGGAAATTAGGTTTTATTGAATTAAATGATGGTACTTATTTCCGTAATGCACAGCTGGTTTATACACAGGATTTAAAAAACTTTGCAGAAGTGGAAAAATATCCAACAGGTGCAGCAATCACAGTTACTGGAAAACTTGTATTGACACCAGAGGGAAAACAGCCTTTTGAACTTCAGGTTACAGAAGCAGTCTTAGAAGGAGATTGTGATCGTGATTATCCTTTACAGAAAAAACGTCACAGTTTTGAATACATGAGAGAGATTCCACATCTTCGTCCTCGTGCAAACTCTTTCTATGCAATTTTCCGTTTGCGTTCAGTTTTATCTATGGCTATTCATGAATTTTTCCAGGATCAGGGATTTGTTTATGTGCACACACCTGTAATTACAGGAAATGATGCAGAAGGTGCAGGAGAAACATTTACTGTTACAACAAGAGATGATGCAGAATACGAAAAAGATTTCTTTGGAAAACATGCATCTTTAACAGTATCCGGGCAGCTGCATGTAGAAGCATTTGCGATGGCATTTCGTGATGTTTATACCTTTGGTCCAACATTTCGAGCAGAAAATTCAAATACGACACGTCATGCAAGTGAATTTTGGATGATTGAACCGGAAATTGCTTTCGCAGATTTAGAAGATGATATGAATCTGATTGAAGATATGATCAAATACTGTATTAACTATTGTCTGGAAAATGCTCCGGAAGAAATGAAATTCTTTGAGAAGATGATTGATAAAGAATGTATCAAACGAATTACAGCAGTACGTGACAGTGAATTTAAACGTATGACGTATTCAGAAGCTATCGAATTGTTGAAAAAAGCAGATGTGAAGTTTGAAAACAGCAACATTGAATGGGGTATGGACTTGCAGAGCGAACATGAACGCTACTTGTGTGAAAAAGTTGTAAATGGTCCAGTATTCCTTACGGATTATCCAAAAGATATCAAGGCGTTCTACATGCGTTTAAATGATGATAATAAAACCGTTGCAGCTTGTGACTTGTTAGTGCCTGGTGTTGGTGAGCTTGTTGGTGGAAGCCAGCGTGAAGAGCGCTATGATGTATTAGAGGCACGTATGAAAGAAATGGGTATGGAAAGTGAAAGCCTGCAATGGTATATGGATCTTCGCCGTTTTGGTGGATGTAAACATGCAGGATTTGGTTTAGGATTTGACCGTATGCTGATGTATTTAAGTGGTATGCAGAATATTCGTGATGTAGAACCATTCCCACGTACACCTAAAAATTTAGTATTCTAATTTTAAAAGCTTTCGAAATTTGATTTTCGAAAGTTTTTCTTTATCCTCACAAAAAAACCATATATAATAGCTAAGGTGATATTTATGGATACACATATTCGTTTCGCAAGATTACAAGATACAAAAGAAATTTTATCGATATATGCACCGTATGTGCTGCATGACAGTGCAACATTTGAATATGAAGTGCCTTCTATAAAAACATTTAAACAGAGGATACAAACAATTCAGCAATTTTATCCTTATCTTGTATATGAAGAAAATAATGAAATTCTAGGCTATGCATATGCCAGCCGCTATAAAGAAAGAAAAGCATACGCATGGGATGTGGAAGTTTCTGTATATGTACGAAAAGACAGCTTAGGAAAAGGAATAGGAACAAAGTTATATACCTATTTGTTTGCGATTTTAAAAAAACAAAATATATGCAATATTTACGCCTGCATTACAAAAGAAAATACAGGAAGTATCAAAATGCATGAAAAACTTGGATTTGAACAAGCTGCATTATTTAAAAACAGCGGTTATAAGTTTCATCGATGGCTGGATGTTGTATGGATGGAAAAATCTTTACAATATATGGAAGAACCAAAAGAAATTTTATCTGTAAAGAAAGTATTTTCTTCTGTGTTAGAGGAGCTGGATTTATGTAAAGAATAAGAAATCTTTCAATTTTGTGATGTTTTTAAAAAAAGATTGTGAACAATACGATTATCTTCTATAATAGTAGCGATGATTTGATGGAAGAAGATATTCTAAAATCAAAAGGCATGTATTGTTGTGCATGAAAATATAAAAAGATGAGTATTATTAGGAGGAAGTAAATATGCATTATGAACCAAGACAGCGTCGTATGAACTGGAAAGCAGCAGCTGCACTGCTTGTTTTTCTTGTGGTCGTTGGATCTTGGATGATAAATGCATTTTTAACAAATGATACACAGCAGCAAAGAAAAACGACGATTTGCGGATTAAGTGAAGAAGAAACATTAAATAAATTAAACAAAACATATAAAGATACTATTGAAGTAAAAGATTACTTATATTATGGGGAATCTTTAGCTTTGTATCAGGATTCATATTCTCCAGAGAACAAAGATACCTTATCTGGAAATACCGTAGAATTAAGAAATGTATGTACAGGTGATAAAGTATCTATGACAATGGAAAACTATGTTGATCAAAAGATTCATCTGGATGAACTAAAAGAAGGATTTTATGAAGTATATATTATAGAAGATTTAGTAGAGAAACGTGTCGTTTTCGATAAAGCTCTAGAAGAAAATACATATACAGGCATTAAACGAAACAATCAGGTTTCACGCATATCTTTAGTGGCAGATAAAAATTTATTAAAGGAATATGGGAAAACGTTAAATCAGAATTATTTGTTTGTAGATGTAACAACAGAAAAGCCTTCTTCTAAAGATGTTGATGTTTTACTTGATCCTTATGGGATGAATATGGATCTAACATGGCTACCAGATGAAGGATACAGTGAAAATGGGCTTGTAGAAAATAAAGAAATGTATGAAGCAGCTTTACTGTTGAAAAAAGAATTAGAAAGCTATGGACTTCGTGTTGGAATAACAAAAGAAAATGTAAATGAAGAAGGAAAAGCGTATGGAGAAAATGGAAGATTGGCAAAAGGGTATAAACAGAATGCTCGATACTATCTGCTTCTTCGCTTCAACAGCAATCCGTTAGATACGGATATTCGTGGCTTTGAAGTACATAACAGCTATTACAGCAGTAAGACCCTGGCAAGAAATATCGTATATCGCATGCAGAAAGATTTACATATGGAAATGAGTCCTATGTATACCTCCACCAATGATCCTGGCATTGTGACAAGCTATCTAATGAAAAGTGATGTTGATCAGAAACAGCTTTATGACAGCAATCTATATTTAAGAGAAAGCGGAGGACGTGCAACACTGGCTGGACGTTATTCTGAAACAAGCATAGAGCAGAATAAATCTTTTGTAAATGCGAATGGAATGCAGGGATTAGAAATTGATTTTGGTTATATTTCCAACAAGAAAGATGCACAGTACTGGAAAGATAACAAAGAAAAAATAATACATACGCTGGCAGAAGCCTTCGCAGAAGGAATTAATGTTAGTAAATAGGTTAGGTGAGATACATGAAATATCAAATCAACAAAGGATGTAAATACTTTGGGGCAACTACCGTATTTGAAAACATCCAGTTTGAAATAAGAAATACAGAAAAGATTGCGATTGTTGGAAGAAATGGATGTGGGAAAACTACGCTGTTAAAGGCAATCGCAAAAGAAGAACCTTTGGATAAAGGGGATATCCATATGGAAAATGGATTAACCATTGGATATTTAGCACAGACAACTTTTTCTGATGATAACGCCATTGTTCAGGAAGAGTTGCAGAAAGCATTTGGACCATTAAAAAAGATGGAACAGGATTTACAGAAATTAAGTGAAGAAATGAGTGAAAACTACAGCGAGGATATCTTAAATCGCTATGCACGTATGCAGCAGGCTTTTGAAGAAGCAGGAGGATATACATATCATAGTGATATGATGACAATTTTTACAAAATTTGGATTTAAGGAAGAAGATTTAACTCGCAGGATTTCCTCTTTTAGCGGAGGACAGAAAACACGTTTGGCTTTTGTAAAACTGTTGTTAAGCAAGCCGGATGTGCTGCTTTTGGATGAGCCGACCAACCACTTGGATATTGATACGATTGAATGGCTGGAAAACTATGTAAAACGTTATCCAAAAGCTGTTGTTATCGTAAGTCATGACCGTATGTTTTTGGATGACGTTGTTGATGTTGTGTATGAAATCGAGTATGGGGTAATGCGACGTTATCCTGGAAATTATACCCATTATGTGGAAACGAAAAAAAGTGATGTGGAACAGCAGAAAAGTGCTTATGCTCGACAACAAAAAGAAATCCAGCGAATGGAAGAGCTGATTGAAAAATTTCGATATAAGAAAAGTAAAGCGGCTTTTGCGCAAAGCAAGATCAAATACCTGGAACGTATGGATAAAATTGAAGATCCCAATGTGGATACGAAAACTTTTCATGCACGGTTTGAGCCAAGGGTTCGCGGTGGAAAACGTGTATTAGAAGTAAAAGATTTATGCATTGGATATGAACAGGAAAATCCTTTGTGTACGATCAACTTAGATGTATTGCAGGGGCAGAAAATTGCAGTGATTGGACCAAATGGAAAGGGAAAATCGACTTTTTTAAAAACATTAATGCATCAGGTACCCCCTTTATCAGGAGAGTTTTTATTAGGACACCAGATAGAAACAGGATATTTTGATCAGGAACTGGCACAGTTTTGTTCAACCAATACAGTTTTGGAAGAAGTATGGAATGATTTCAGTGAATTGGATCGTACCCAGATACGTACGGCACTTGGATGTTTTCTATTTAGTGGAGAAGATGTATTTAAGACAGTGGATTGTTTATCCGGAGGAGAAAAAGTACGCTTGTCTTTTGTGAAGCTGATGTTGTCACATCCAAATTTCCTGTTGATGGATGAGCCGACCAACCACTTGGATTTAATAGGAAAAGAAGCTTTGGAAGATTCGCTGAGCGGATATGAAGGAACCATGCTGTTTGTAAGCCATGACCGCTATTTTATCTCGAAACTGGCAACAGCTATTCTTGTGATTGATAATGGTACAGCTACGTATTATCCGATGAGTTATAAAGACTATATGCAAAAAGATAATAATCAGAGTGCTGTACAGGAAAATACGAAAATAAAAAAACCGGTAAAACCAGTAGAAAAAGCAATCAATTATTCCAGAGAAATCAAAAAACTGGAAAAGAAGATCGAAGAAAAAGAAACACAGCTGGAAGAACTTCGAGCCCTTCGTTTTGAACCAGAGTATTATCATGATTATCAGAAAATGAAAGAGCTGGATGATAAAATTGATGATGTTCATAATGAAATTGAACACTACATGCAGAAATGGGAAGAATACAGTGAAATCATGGAATCATAAAGGACATATAATTGTGTCCTTTTTTGTATAAGATGGCTTGAAAAAGGTATTCTAACTAATGGTGATTTTATGCAATACAAACAATGTTTAAAAGAAGTAGAACAAATCTTGCAGATAGAGAAAAGTTTTGATATCGTCAAACGAAAATTGCTTGTACAAAACACAGAACTTTCTTTTCTTTTTGTAGATGGAATGATTAAAGATGATGTTATGGAAAGAATCATGGAACATCTTCTTTTAAAAGGGAAGATAAGCAAAGACATACAGATGTTTGCGGATGAAAATCTTGCCTATGTAGAAGTAAGCGTAGAACATGATATAGGAAATATGGTAACCGGTGTTTTAAGCGGAGCTTGTCTTTTGGTGGTAGAAGGGTGTGAAGATGCTGTCTTGCTGGATGTAAGAACCTATCCTGTAAGAAGTATGCAGGAGCCGGAAGATGAAAGAGTTCTAAGAGGAAGTAGAGATGGCTTTGTAGAAACCCTTATCTTTAATACTGCACTTATTCGAAGAAGAATACGAGATTCTCATCTAAGAATGGAATATCATAGTGTAGGAGAAACAAGCAAAACGGATGTTGTATTATGTTATATGGAAAATAAGGCAGATAAGAACATTTTAAAGAATATGCAGATGCAGCTTGATACCTTAAAAGTACAGGCACTAACAATGACACAGGAAAGTATAGTGGAAGCACTTGTACCTCATACATGGTGGAATCCTTTTCCTAAAGTTCGCTATACAGAACGCCCAGATACTGCAGCCAGCAATATCTTAGAAGGAAAAATTTTGTTGCTTGTGGATACTTCTCCATCGGCGATGATACTGCCTACCAGTTTTTTTGATTTTGTACAAGAACCACAAGATTATTACTTGCCACCTGTTACAGGAAACTATTTGCGCTTTTTAAGAATTCTTGTATTCTTTGCCTCTTTATGTATTACACCGCTTTGGTTTCACTTTATTACCAATCCACAGCTTACCCCCTCCTATTTAAACTTTATCTTATTAAAAGAAACCCCGCATGTACCTATTTTGTTACAGCTGTTATTAATGGAGATAGGAATCGATATCTTGAAAACAGCAAGTTTAAATACACCAAATGCTTTGAATAATTCATTTAGTTTAATTGGGGCATTGGTATTAGGGGATTTTGCGGTGCAGGCAGGATGGCTTAATGCACAGGTCATCTTATATATGGCTTTTGCTGCAATGGCAAATTTTACACAGGCCAGTTATGAACTAGGGTATGCACTAAAATTTTTACGTATTATGTTATTGCTGTTTATAGCCCTTATTCCTAAAATAGGTATACTGATCGGTATCGTATTTGTATTGCTTGTTATGGCAAATTGCAAGACAATTACAAAAACCTCCTATTTTTATCCTTTGTTTCCTTTTCATCCAAAGGCTTTGAAAAAACTTTTTGTTCGTGAAAAGATAAGAAGTCAAAAATAAAATGTGATATACTGGATACGAGGATGTGGAAAAATGAAAAAAAGCTTGCGTGATGCAGAAATCGTATCCATGTTAGAAATTGCTTTATTGCCTGTGTTTTTATATACTTATACTCCTAATAAGCTTATCTTCTGGATTTTAATTATTTCGTTTGATAGTTTTGCCTTAAAAAAACTGGATGTTGAAGGATTGCTTCCTATGATGACAAGCAAGGAAGAAATGAAGAAAGGAAGACTTCTTCAGTTTCTGGAAATATCTTATATCGCTTGTCTGGGGGTAATGGCTTTTAAAAACTTGGAGCTTGCAGGATATTTGCTGGTAAATGATATTGTAATTAGTTTTCTGGCTGTGTATTTATATCTAAAAAAGAAACAGTAAAAAGAGTATTCTTATTGCCTGGGAAATAAAGAAAACTTTTTTATCTACAATTTCACTGGAAATCTTATAATTCGATGGCAATAGTAGTTTACTTTTTAAAGGAAATATCTTAAAATTTATGTGTATGGAAATACAAAAAGGAGAATTAAATATGAAAATTTCATCACTACAAAAAGCTAGATATGAGTATTCTCCAAAACTTCCAGGAATGCTTAGAAATGGAATTTCTAACATTTGTGTTAAGGAAGGCGAAGAAACTCAGAGTGTAGCAGATCAGGAAAAAATCAAAGCGCTATTCCCAAATACTTATGGGAAAAAAGAAATCACTTTCCAGCAGGGAGAAAACACTTCTGAAACTAAAAAACAGGTTGTTGGTGTTATTCTTTCCGGTGGACAGGCTCCAGGGGGACACAATGTTATTTGCGGGCTTTATGATGCATTAAAGGCAACAAATAAAGAAAATGTTCTTTATGGATTTAAAAATGGTCCAATCGGACTTATCGAAGATGATTATTTGATTTTTGATGATGCTTATATCAACGAATACAGAAATACTGGTGGATTTGATATCATTGGTTCTGGTAGAACAAAACTGGAAACAGAAGAACAGTTTGCTATCGTTGCGGAAGTATGTAAAAAACATGGTATTACTGCTATCGTTATCATCGGTGGAGATGATTCAAATACAAATGCAGCAGTTCTTGCAGAATACTTTGCTGCTCACAACACTGGTGTTCAGGTAATCGGATGCCCTAAAACAATCGATGGGGACTTGAAAAACGAAGACATCGAATGTTCATTTGGATTTGATACAGCTACAAAAACATATAGCGAAATTATCGGAAACATCGAACGTGATGCAAATTCTGCGAAAAAATACTGGCACTTCATCAAAGTTATGGGACGTTCAGCATCTCATGTTGCTTTGGAATGTGCTCTTGAAACACAGCCAAACATCTGCTTGATTTCTGAAGAAGTTTCAGCTAAGAAAATGTCACTTTCTTCTATTGCAGATTATATCGCTGATTCTGTAGAAAAACGTGCAGCTAAAGGTATGAACTTTGGGGTTGCAATTATTCCAGAAGGTGTTGTAGAATTCGTTCCTGAATTCTCTGTATTGATTTCTGAAATTAACGAACTTCTTGCTGGAAGCAAAGCAGATGCTTTCAATGCATTGGGAACATGGAAAGAAAAATATGAATTCATCGAAAATGGATTAACAAAAGAATCTATGGATGTATTCGCTATTCTTCCAGAAGCAATTCAGCAGCAGTTATTCCTGGAAAGAGATCCTCATGGAAACGTGCAGGTATCTTTGATTGAATCAGAAAAACTATTCTCTGCTCTTGTTAAAGACAAATTGGAAGAGAGAAAGAAAGCTGGTACATATACTGGTAAATTTAATCCTCTTCACCACTTCTTAGGATATGAAGGAAGATGTGCATTCCCATCTAACTTTGATTCTGACTACTGTTATTCATTAGGATACAATGCATTCATGTTGATTCAGTATGGATATAATGGTTACTTGTCAAAAATCTCTAACCTTTCAAATCCAGCTAGCGAATGGGTTGCTGGTGGTATGCCAATCACAAAAATGATGAACATTGAAAGAAGACATGGAGAAGACAAACCAGTTATCAAAAAAGCACTTGTTGAACTAGAAGGAAAACCATTCAAGTTCTTTGAAGCTCACAGAGAAGAATGGGCAGTAGAAACTTGCTATGTATATCCAGGTGCTATTCAGTACTATGGTCCAGCAGAAGTGTGTGATATCACAACAAAAACACTTGCTTTGGAACAGGAATAAGAAATGTAAACGAAAAAATCGAGGTGTAAAAACTTCGATTTTTTTCTGTTTTCAGTAAAAAATAATAAAAAATTTAATGAAAATGAAAAAGAAATTTTTACCATGAGCAATGCGTCCTCATTTGGAAAAATAGAGAAAAATGTTTTTGGTTTATGAACAAATAAATAAGAGTGTTTGTAAATTGAATTACGAATTTCAAATAATTAAACTTTTTGTGAAAATATTTTCAATATATTTTCACAACATTGAAACAAAATGTCAAAGAATGATGTAAGAAAAATAAAAAACTTGTTGAAATTTTTGAAATAGGGGGGTATAATGGAGTCATTCTTAAGGAATGAAATAGGAGGGAAAAATATGAAAAAGCTATTTGCAATGCTTATGGTTGGAGCAATGGCACTAACAGCAACTGGCTGTGGTAGCAATAGTGGTTCAAAAGGAGGAGCTTCTGGTCAGACTTTGACAGTAGGTGCAGAAGAATTGGCAGGGTTATTCTCCCCAATTTATTATGAAACTGCATATGATGGTTACGCAGTTGACTTGGTTTATCAGTCATTGCTAGACTATGATGTTGATTCAAACTTAGTTCCAGAATTAGCTGCAGAAATGCCAACTGTAAGTAAAGATGGAAAAACTGTTACATTTAAATTGAAAAAAGGTATTAAATTCTCTGATGGTTCAGAATTAAATGCCAATGACGTAAAATTTACTTTTACAGTAACAGCGGATTATAGCTATACAGGTAGATTTGGTTCTACAGTAGCTAATGTTGTTGGATTCGATGATTACAATAACAAAAAGAAAAATGTAGATGAAGTATCAGGTATCAAAGTTATCGATGATTACACAGTTGAATTTAATTTAAAAGAAGCAAGAATTGATTCAGTTGCTGATTTAGGTACTTCATTTGGTATCATTTCAGATGAACAGTTCAAAGATTACAAACGTGGAGATACTAAAGCAATTGAAAATGCTGTATCTGATCCAATTGGATCTGGACCATATAAATTAAACAAATGGGATAAAGCTTCTGGAGCAAGCTTTGTAAAAAATGATCAGTTCCAGGCTGAAGAAGGAAAATATCAGGTAGCAAATATCATTATCAAACCAGTAGAAATGTCTACAGAAATTGATGAACTTACAAGTGGTAACGTTGATTTACTTGCTGGTATGATTGAACCTAAGAAAATTGGTCCAGCTAGTACAAATGAAAACTTGACATTCAACACTTATCCTCGTGCAGGTGAAGGATATATTGCTTATAACTGTGCTACAGGTGCTACAGCAGATCAAGCTGTACGTCAGGCATTAACTTATGCATTTGATCGTCAGGCATTTGTTGACAGCTATTATAAATTTGAAGAAGGTTCTGATGAAGTTAAAAAATATAATGTAGGTTATGTTCCTACTGCATTCTTGAATCCAGCAAGTGAATTAGGTAATGTAATTCGTGGTGAAGAAGAATTAGAAGGATTAGAAACTTATGAATACAACATTGAAAAAGCAAAACAGATTTTAGATGAAGCTGGATGGACAGTTGGTGCAGATGGTATTCGTGAAAAAGATGGTCAGAAATTAACAATCAAATTAATGGCTATCAAAGATCATGACATCTTAAACAACTTGATTCCAATGTGGAATAAATCTTGGAAAAAAGATTTAGGTGTAGATTTCCAACAGACAACTGTTGACTTCAATACATTAGCTTCTAAAGTTACTAAAGAAGACGCATTAGGAGAATGGAACGTATTCTTCATGGCTGCAGGATTTACAGGAACTAACTTGACAGAAATCAATGCACAGTTCATGCCAGAAAACAAAGGAGCACAAGGAAACTATGCTCGTATCGCTGATGAAGAATTAGGTAACTTATTGAAAAAAGGTATGGCTTCTGTTAATAATGACAAACAGGCAGTAGAGTACTATAAGAAAGCAATCATTACAGCTAACGAATTGTGTGCTTATGTTCCAGTATATGGAAATCAGTACTTTGATATCTACAACAAGAAAATTAAAGGTTTGAAAACTGGTCCTGTTTATACATGGGCTGATGCAATGGCAGACGTTACAATTGAGTAATTAATTGGATGAAACAAAACGATAATTAAGAGCAAGCCGATAAGACTTGCTCTTATGTTGTCATAGAATTGAAGTAAAATGAGGTGAAGACGATGTTAAAATATATCTTAAAAAGATTGGTTAATTTAATTCCAGTTGTCTTTATTATCTCTATATTAGTATTTGCTACTGTTCAGGCAATGCCTGGGGATCCTGTAGATGCTTACCTTGGTATGAATTTTAAAGTAACTGAACAGCAAAGAGAACAATTAAGAGAAGAACTAGGATTAAACAAATCCCAGCCAGAACAATATGTTCGTTGGGTAGGACGTATGGTTACAGGTGATTTAGGAGATAGTATCAAACTAAAAAAACCAGTAGCTGAAGTAATTGGTAGCTATGTATGGAATACATTTTATTTAAATGCACTTTCTTTAATTGTTGCATTATTATTTGCTATTCCTATTGGAATCAAACAAGCAGTGAAAAAAGGAAGCAAGTATGATAACTTCTGGACAGTATTTTCTCTTCTAGGGGTTAGTGTTCCAACATTCTTTTTTGCGTTGTTATTACTATTCTTTGTAGCATTAAATATTCCAAATTTCCCATTAAATGGTATGAAAGATGCAACTATGGATGCATTTGGTTATCCAAATAAATTTGTTGAAATTCTGGATATTTTAAAACATTCTATTTTACCAGTAATTGTATTAGCGTTTAGTACTTTTGCTACATTCTCACGATATGTACGTAACTCTATGATTGAAGTTATTAATATGGATTATATTCGTACAGCACGTTCAAAAGGGTTAAAAGAAAAAGTTGTAATTTATAAACATGCGTTCCGTAATGCAATGATTCCGCTTGTAACTTTGCTTGGAATGTATATTCCTACATTATTTAGTGGTGCGGTAATACTGGAAACAGTATTTATCTGGCCTGGTATTGGAAAAGTTTTAATTGATGCAATTAATGCTAGAGATAATAGTTTAGTAACAGCTTGTTTGATGTTTAGTGCTTTATTAATGGTTCTTGGAAATCTTTTAGCTGATATATTCTATTCAATGGTAGATCCACGTATTAAAGTGGATAATTAGAGGTGATTGTTATGGTTAAAGAAAAAGAAGTTGTTTTACAAAATGGTGAAAAAATAGAATCTATTGGGCCATGGCGAATTGCCTGGAGAAAATTTTATGCCAATAAAGTAGCGATGGCTGGACTTATTATTTTCGTGTTAATTGTTTTATCTGTAATTTTTGTTCCAATGATTATGGGTATTGATGTTAATGAATACAATTTTGATATGAAAAATATTGCTCCAAATTCACAACATTTACTTGGAACGGATGAACAAGGACGTGATGTTTTATTTCGTTTGTTCCTAGGTGGTAGAATTTCTATTATGGTTGGAGTAATTGCTGCAGCCTTAACAGTTATTCTAGGTTGTATTGTTGGTGGTGTAGCTGGTTATTATGGTGGAGTAGTTGATAATTTGTTGATGCGTTTTTCAGAAATTGTTTACTCTCTTCCTTTTACACCAATGATCATTGCTTTATCAGCTGTTATGCTTTGGATACCACAAACACAGAAAATGTATATGGTATCAACTTTAATTGGTGCATTATCATGGCCTGGTTTAGCTCGTTTGATTCGTGGACAAATTTTGACATTAAGAGAACAGGAATTTATGCAGGCTTGTGAAGCATTGGGTATTAGTGATTTTTCAAAGATTTTTAAACATTTAATGCCAAATGTTTTTAATCTTGTTATTGTAAATGCTACACTTACAATGGCAAGTGCAATTTTAACAGAAGCTGGTTTGTCTTTCCTTGGTATGGGGGTAGTAGCACCTACTCCATCATGGGGAAATATGATGGAAGCAGCAAGACAGGCGGCTGTATTTAAAAATTTCCCTTGGCAATGGATTCCAGCTGGTATTATGTGTTTGCTAACAGTTGTTTCTATTAATCTTATTGGTGAAGGCTTACGTGATGCGTTTGATCCGAAGGAATTGAACTAGAGGTGAATTATTATGTCAGTAAATAAGAAAATATTAGAAGTTAAAGACCTTCGGGTATATTTCAATACAAAAAAAGGTGTTTCCAAAGCTGTTGATGGAAATAACTTTACAATGTATGAAAATGAAACACTTGCAATTGTAGGTGAATCAGGTTGTGGTAAAAGTGTAACTGCAATGTCAATTCTAGGTCTAGTTTCTAAACCTGGAGAAATTATGGAAGGTTCAAAAATTGTTTATATGGGTGATGTTGAACGTGGTGAAGAAGGTGTTAATCTTGCTACTGCAAGTGATGCACAGATCCGTGATGTTCGTGGAAATGGTATCTCTATGATTTTCCAGGAACCAATGACATCTTTAAATCCTGTATTTACAGTAGGAAAACAGATTACAGAAAATATTCTATTACATGAAGATGTATCAAAAGAAGAAGCTGATAAGCGTGCAATTGAGTTATTAAAAATGGTTGGTATTTCTCGCCCAGATAAAGTATTTGGTAATTATCCTCATCAGCTATCAGGGGGAATGTGTCAGCGTGTTATGATTGCTATGGCATTATCATGTAATCCTAAATTGTTGATTGCAGATGAACCAACAACTGCTCTTGATGTTACGATTCAGGCACAGATTCTTTCTTTAATGAATGAATTGAAAGAAAAAACAGGTACATCCATTATGTTAATTACACATGATTTGGGTGTTGTTGCTCAGGTTGCTGATTATGTAAATGTTATGTATGCAGGTAAAGTGGTAGAGCGTGCAGCTGTTGATGAATTGTTTGAAAATCCAAAACATCCTTATACAATTGGATTGATGAAAAGTATGCCATCACTTGCAAGTGATGGAGAACGCCTAAATGTTATTGAAGGTAGCGTACCAAATCCTTTGTATTTGCCAAAAGGATGTTATTTTGCAGATCGTTGTCCAAATGCCATGGATAAATGTAGAGAAGCTCAGCCAGGTAGTGTAAAAATTAAATCAAGACATCATGTTTCATGTTTCTTATATGAAGATTATAATGCAGAAAGCACAGCTGCACAGGAGGATTAATGTATGGAAAAAAAGAAAATTCTTGAAGTCCGTGACTTGAAAAAACACTTTCCTCTTGGGAAAGGAAAATTAACAGAAGGAAAACCTTGTGTAAAAGCAGTTGATGGTGTTAGCTTTGATTTGTATGAAGGAGAAACTTTGGGACTTGTTGGAGAATCTGGTTGTGGAAAATCTACATTAGGTAGAACAATTCTTCGTTTGCATGAACCAACAAGTGGAGAAGTTATCTTTGAAGGAGAAAATATTCTTCAGAAAAATCGTAAAGAGATGCGTAAATTGCGTGAAAAAATGCAGTTTATCTTTCAGGATCCTTATAGTTCATTAAATCCTCGTATGAATGTATTCAATATACTAAGTGAACCATTAATTGCACACGGGATTTATAAAAGAGGACCAGAGTTAGAAGAATACATCAAAAACTTAATGGAAAAATGTGGTCTTCCTAGCTATTATTGTTATCGTTATCCTCATCAGTTTTCAGGTGGACAAAGACAGCGTATTGGGATTGCCAGATCTTTGGCATTAAGTCCAAAATTTATCATCTGTGATGAACCGGTAAGTGCACTTGATGTTTCTATCCAGTCACAGATCATCAACTTGATGAAAGATTTGCAGGAAGAAAATAATATTTCCTATATCTTTATTTCTCACGATTTAAGTGTTGTAAAACACATTTCTGATCGTGTAGGTGTTATGTATCTTGGAAGCATGGTGGAATTAGCTGATAAAGATGAAATTTATGCAAATCCACAGCATCCTTATACAAAAGCATTGATGTCTGCAATTCCTATTCCAGATCCTAAAAAGAAAACGCAGATGCATGCAATTGAAGGAGAAATTCCAAGTAACGTAAATACACCAAGTGGATGTAAATTCCATCCTCGCTGCCCATTTGCGAAAGATATTTGTAAAACAAAAGAACCGGAAGCAAGAGAAATCAAACCTGGACATATGGTAAAATGTCACTTTGGAGGAGAATTTTAATGAGTAGACCTCATTTAAAAGAACTGCTTTCAAAAAAAGAGGTAGACCCTGCCAAAGAAGATACTTTAGAAAAGGGTGATTTTCTAGCATTGTTAATTGCTGCAGTATCTGTATTTTTCCCTATATTATTAGCTGCTATTGCAGTATTAGCATTGTTTATATTTTTATTTGTTACGTATTTTCATTAAGATAAAATGCCATCTACTATGTGGATGGCATTTTTTTAAAGAGAATTTTAGAAAACCATAGCAATCTTACTATTTGTGCTATAATTTATATGACGTATAAAGATGGAAAGCATAAAATAAAATTCATTTAATAAAAGTGTGTAGAGAAAGAACAATGCGTAAATTGTATAAAGTGCAGCTAGATAAACGTAGATATGGGGAAAGGAAAGAGAATTATGAAAGATAAAGTTCTAATAGTAGATGACTCAGAATTGAATCGTGAGTTTTTAAGTGATATTTTAGAGGATGATTATGAGCTTCTGCTTTCTGAAAATGGGTTTGATGCGTTAATACAAATGAAAAACAATTTAAATGATATAGCGCTTGTTTTGCTGGATTTGGTAATGCCGGAAATGGATGGTTTTAAAGTATTATCTTATATGAAAAAATACAATTGGATTCAGGACATTCCTGTTGTTATTATTTCATCTGATTTTTCCGCAGAGAATATTGAAAAAGCTTATGAATTAGGGGCAGAAGATTTTATTAACCGTCCATTTAACGTTAGTATTGTAAAACGACGTGTATCCAATTTAATAACTTTATATGCAAAACAGAAAAAATTAAAAAATATCGTTACGCAGCAGATTTATGAAAAAGAAAAGCGCAGCAATTTAATGATTTCTATCTTAAGTCATATTGTAGAATTTCGTAATGGAGAAAGTGGATTGCATGTTCTTCATATTAATAATATTACAGAAAAACTTCTGCATAGCTTAGTAAGAAACCATGAAGATATTCGTCTTTCCTCTTCTGAAATTGCTTTGATTCGAACGGCTTCTTCCTTGCATGATATTGGTAAAATTTCGATACCTACCGAAATATTAAATAAACCGGGACGATTAACACAGGAAGAATTTGAGATTATGAAAACACATTCTCAAATTGGTTCTGATATGCTTTCAAGCTTAAAGCTGGGGAAAAAGGATCCTCTGATTCAAGTGTCTTATGAAATTTGTCGCTGGCATCATGAACGATGGGATGGAAGAGGTTATCCGGATGGATTAAAGGGAGATGAAATTCCTTTATCAGCACAAGTTGTTTCTCTTGCGGATGTATATGATGCCTTGACAAGTGAAAGATGTTATAAAAAGGCGATTCCACATGAAGAGGCAATGCAGATGATTTTAGATGGAAAATGTGGGGCATTTAATCCGAAACTGCTGGCTGCCCTTATTGATATTGAAGATGATTTGAAAGAAGAAACGTATAAGTATGTACCTTCAGATGCAGCAAGTGAAGTTGATGATGCTGTTAAGGTATTACAAAATTATGATGAGTTATCTGTAACGAATCAAATGATGGAACAGCTGGAGATAGAACAAAAGAAAATCAGTTTCTTTACGGATAAATTATCAAACATTACCTTTGTTTATAATGCAAATCTGGATATGATTTTCTTTTCTAAAAAAGATGCCTTACGCCTAAATGCACCTGAAGTAGTATTGAATCCATTATCTAATAAAGGAATTATATCAGAGGAACATAAGAAAGCCTTGGAAGAGTTTATTGAACTTGCGAAAAATACAACATGTGAAAAGCCAGACTTTGAATTTGAATGCAATTTAACAATTGATGGAGAAGAAAAAATCTGTCATTGTATCTGCCGAACGATGTGGTTGATGAAAACAAAAGCAGAATTTGCAGGAGTTGTAGGAATCATTAATCAGGAAAGAAACGTAGAAGATAAGCAGCAGGTATTTTCTATTAATGGTGTAAATACGAAAGAAGAGTATTATAAAATGAGCTTTGCACAGGCAAGAACAATGGTGGAGGAACTAAAAAAAGTTTTTGATGTAGTTCGTTTTGTGGATGTAGAAACAAATAAAATTATTAGTATTGATGAAAAAAATAATATTCATACTTCCCCTTATTCTTGTTATTCCCTTTGGGAACGAACGGGAAAATGTCAAAACTGTACTTCCCATAAAGCAAAGGCATCAAAATCTAGTACAACAAAATTTGAGTATGTTAACAATGAATTTTATTATGTGATATCAGAATATATGGAAGTGGATGGAAATCCGTATGTATTGGAGCTGGTATCTAAAATCAAAGAAAATTTTGAAGTAGCCTTGTATGGAAAAACCAATATGTCGCAGTCTATTGAAGATCTGCAGAAAAAATTATATACAGATGAGTTAACCGGTGTATACAATCGCCGATATTTAGAAGATCGAATGTATAGAGATAAAAATATTTGTGCTGTTGCGATGGTCGATTTAGATTATTTTAAAAATGTAAATGATAAATATGGACATTTTGTAGGAGATGTTATATTAAGTGAGACTTCTAAAGTAATGTTAGAAAGTGTACGTAGTAAAGATATGGTTATTCGCTATGGCGGAGACGAATTTATTATTATGTTTAGCGAGATTTCAAGAAGCATCGTAGAAATGCGTTTAAATCAGATTCGCTTGAACATACAAAATACGTTGCTTAAAAATACTGGCATAGAACGGACTTGCAGTATTGGGTGTGCTTTTGGATCTTGTTCAGTAGAATATTTGCTGCAGGAAGCGGATAAGATGCTGTATGAGGCTAAAAAAACAAGAAATCGTGTAAGTGTCTGGTTTGAAGGAGATGAAGAAGATGACAATAAAAGAGTGCTATGAAGCTATGGGAGAGAATTATAATGAAGTATTAACACGTTTGCAGCTGGAAAAGCTGGTTGTAAAATATGCTTTGAAATTTTTAGATGATCCAAATTATGGAATGCTTGTGGAAGCATGGAAAGAAAAAGATTATGAAGCTGCTTATAGAGCAAGTCATACCTTGAAAGGAATCTGTTCTAATCTTGGATTTTCAAAACTTGGAAGCATGAGTACAAATTTAGCAGATGCTTTAAAAGAAAATAAGATAGAACAGGCAGAAGCTATATTTCCAGAAATAGAAGGAATATACAGCAACATGATTTCTGTTTTAACGGAATTTCAAAAGACTTTATAAAGAAAGATGGGATTTAAATTGGGAAAAAGAAAAGCAGCCGGTTCGATTGTTTTAAAGATTATATAAGAATAGTTAGGGTTAGCCCATTCTTTAATTTTATATGGGGTAATGAGCTAGCCTGCCTGTTTTTAGCTCCCAAACATTTTGGGGCTTTTTTTGTTATACTTACTATGAAAGGAAAAATCAGACAGACATAAAAAAAGCAGGATGCTCTGACATCTCTCCAAATGTAACCATCTCTGCTTCTTCCGTCCCTGACAGGACTATTTATGATACATCTTTATTCTAATGATTATCTTGTCTTGAATCAAGAACTTTATGAAAATATTATTTATTCCAACAAAGATTTTATCATCCATTCTCAATGCCCTCACTGTGGCAATTGTGAATTGGTCTTTTATGGTCACTATAACCGTACTGTCATCCTTCCTGATGGCAGAAAAGAAACCATTAGGATTCAGAGATGTAGATGTAATCATTGTCATTCTGTTCATTCTATTTTGACCAGCTCCATTATCCCTTATTTCCTTTATACATTCATTACTCTCATAAAAATGATGAACAAAAACACCGATTCTATCATTGATGATTCTTATCGGCTTAAGCTTACCAAAAGACTGCCTCTACGTTTACTGAAGCAGCAGCTTTCTTATAGTTCTTTTTTAGAGGTTATTCATTCTGCATTAAATAACAGAAATATATTTTACAATTTATTGGCATTACCAACATAGCTTTCCTAACCTTCTGTTTTTTATTCATTTACAATATTCTTGAATCAAAAAACAGATCGTGAGGTGTAATTTATGAATAATCCTAATCACAATATTGCCTTGATCAGTACTATATTCAGTCTTGATCCGGACCAAATCGAATCCTGTGACTGTTTCAGAAGAGAAAAAGAAACGCTGATCGACGTAAAACTCAAAGACATCAGGTCTTCCTGCCCTTTTTGTGGGAATGAGATCGTCAAAATCAAAGGATATGTAAGAAAAAAGATCAATCACTCTATTTTGACAGAACAGTCCTGCATATTGAACTATCATGCGAGAAGATACATCTGTCCTGTATGTGGTAAAACATACTATGAAACCAATCCATTCGTGTTCCATCGAATGAAGATATCCTCCAATGTAGTACTTGCCATACTTAAGGAACTTCAAAATCCATCTCAGACATTCACTTCTGTAGGTGTAAGGTATAAAGTATCTCCTACTACTGTAGCTTCGATATTCGATAAAACGGTAAATATACCCAGGGCTAAGCTTCCTGCCGTCCTCTCCACTGATGAAAATTATGCTTTTCATTCCAAAACAGAGGAAAGCAAATATGTCTGTGTCATCATCAACCAGCAAAATGGTCAGCCTGTCGATATCCTCCCAAGCAGAAGATATGAATATCTGGACAAATATTATTCAAAGATTCCTGAATACGAAAAGAAAGGTGTCCATTATGTAGTTACGGATATGTATGAGCCATATCGAAGGATATTTAAGAAGCATTTCCCTCATGCGATCCATGTGGTAGACCATTATCATATCGCACAGGAACTGCATCGACGTATGGATTCCGTTCGCTTAAGGATCATGAATCAATACAGATGCATAAACACAAAGCACAGGACACAGGAACAGCAGGATGCGTATTATTTACTGAAGCACCATAACAACCTTTTATTCAAGCACTATATACGTTCAAAAGGACCGGACAAGAAAAGGCTTTTTGACATCAATAGAAAGAAAACTTACAATCAGCACTTCAAAAAGTACATGAATCCATATGACATAGCCATAAAACTGACATCTATTCATCCGGATATCAGCAAGGCATGGGAATTAAAGGATGAAGTTACGGATTTTTATATTACGAATACACTGGATACAGCACCTGAAGCTCTAAATGCATTGATTAAAAAACTACGGGAAAGTGGAATTGACGAAATGGTCAAATTCAGCTATACGATGTTTAACTGGAAGAAAGAGATCATCAATTCTTTCACTGTATCAAAAGCTGTATACAGAATATCGAAAGAAACAGGAGAAATCACTGTAGAGAAGAAAAGGATCAATAATGCATTGATGGAAAACCGCAATGGAGTAATCAAGCTGATAACCAAAGCAGCAAATGGGTATACAAATTGGGAAAGGTTTAGAAACCGATGTATGCTGGTCTTAGAAAAAGGCATTACATTTGAAATCAATAAGGATGACGGAAGTGTTCACATGACAGCAAAAAAGGAGCCAGGCAGCTAAACAAGCTACCAGCTCCCAAGTGGGCTTCAAACCGTTTTGGGGTATATGCCGCCACTTGAATTCTTAAAGTTTCATTTCAGCTTACCCCAACTATTCTTGGAGCACCTAAAGATTTTAATAATGAAAGAAGAGGAGTCTATTATTCACAGATGGAAAATGGCTGGATGATCATTATGACGATTCCTTTTGATACGTTGCTGCTGGGGGAAAGCAATGTATTAATGTATGGACTTCTTGCTGTTGGAGGCATTTTAATACTGATTCTTTTGTTTATGTTTGTACGAGATATCTTGCATAGCAGAAAAATAAAAGAAGCAGATAGAACAGTTTCTATACTTTCTGATTCTTTTTATGCGATTTATCGAGTAAATTTGAAAACAGGAATGTATACAACATTAAAAAATGCTGCAGATATGAATGAAAAAGTTGGAATGAATGGGACGTATGATCATTTACTGCAAATGATTGAGACAGTCGTAGAAAAAGGAACGTATCAGGAATTTGCATTTTGTTTTTCTTTAGACAGCATAAAACAGCGAGTGAAGGAACATATTGCGGATTATGGGGGAGATTATAAGCGAAGATTTAATGATCGTTATAAATGGGTAAATATACGAACTTTATATAACGAAAAAATATCCAGTGAAGAAGTTATTCTATGTTTCCGTGATGTGGATGTAGAAAAGCGGCAAGAGCTGCAATATACTTTGCTGCTGCAGGAAACCTTAGAAACAAATAAAAAGTCAGCAGAAGCTAAAGAAACCTTCTTCAGCAATATGTCACATGAAATGAGAACTCCTTTAAATGCAATTATTGGATTTTCTAAACTGGCACTTGAAAGCGGAGATATGTCAGATAAGAACAAAGACTATATGAAGAAAATTTCTTTTTCTGGACAAAATATGCTGTCTTTGATCAATGATATATTGGAACTGTCAAGATTAGAGTCAGGACATTCCCATTTAGATTATAGAGACTTTAATCTTGAGGAATGTATTCATAATATTAGCGGCAGTTTTGAAGCAAAAGCAATGGAAGATAAAAAAGATTTTAAAGTAAACATTGATATTAAGAATAAATATATAAAAGGAGATGAACTAAAGGTCGTTCAAATTTTAAATAATTTATTATCGAATGCCTTTAAATACAGTGATGCAGGGGATAAAGTCTTATTAGAGGTAAAGGAACTGGAATATCGCCAGTATCATAAAATTCGCTTTACGATCAAAGACAGCGGTATTGGCATGTCTGCATCTTTCTTAAATCATTTATTTGAACCTTACGCAAGAGAAACACACTTTTCCACAAAATCTACGATTGGAACTGGACTAGGAATGCCGATTGTAAAAAGTTTGGTAGAACAGATGAGTGGGGAAATTGATGTAGAAAGCAAATTGAAAGAAGGAACGACTTTTGTTGTTACACTTCCTTTTGAAGTCGCAAATACCCAGGTCAGTGAAGAAAAGAAAGATGAGAAGCAAACAGAAAATGTTTTACAAGGGAAAAAAGTACTTCTTGCGGAAGATAATGAATTAAATAGAGAGATTGCAACGGAAATTTTACAAATGCATGATTTGGAAGTTATTTGTGCAGAAAATGGGAAAGAAGCGCTGGATATCTTTCAGTCATCTTCTCCATACAGCTTTGATTTGATATTGATGGATATGCAGATGCCAATCATGGATGGATGCGAAGCAAGTGAAAAGATACGTAGTCTAGATCGTGATGATGCTAGAAGTATTCCGATCATTGCAGTTACCGCAAATGCTTTTAGTGAAGATGTCGCAAGAGTTTTACGTTCTGGTATGAATGCACATATCGCAAAACCAATTGATTTTAATGTATTGCAGGAAGTAATGAAAGCACATCTGAAATGATAAAAAACGTGGTGAATGATAATGTTTGTTAGAGGAGATATCACATAAGAAATATGTTAAATTCTTAGTTGATGCATTAAATTAAATTTATGGAAATATGAGTAAAGAAATTATAGAAAATTTTATTTATTCATCATTTTATATCTTGATAAGTTATTACATATTAAATGTGTGATGATGAAAAAATACAGAACTGTCATTTGGTGTTCAAACTATGAGTAGATTAATAGCTGTGAGAAAAGAATAAATCAAAAGGATTTATATTAGAGAAATAAAAAAACAGGATGGTATTTTTTAGATATCATCCTGTAGTAGTTTATTTATGTTGATGTTTGATTGCCTGGTGTAGCGCAGTTGCGGCAATGATTGCGACTATGATTTCTGCAATGGAGTTGATCCAAATGGTTGTCATAAACAAGGTGATGATGGCTTCTCCAAGGACTTGTTCGTATGGTTCTTTAAAGAATATCCAGATTCCTCCAAGTACTCCAACGGTGTTTACTAAAGCACCAGTGATTCCGCTTAATGCAGGTGCTAGTTTTTTTCCTTTTAGTTTTTGGTAGACTAGACCGGAAAAGTATCCAAGAGCAATACGTGGTATAAAGGCGATTAATAAGCTGTAGAAGTTTCCGCTGATTCCGGCAATGGAATAAAATGGGGTGAAACAGAAACTTGTTGGACTTGGCTGGAATGTAGCGTTGTAAAAGGAACAAAATCCCATTACAAATCCCATAGCTGCTCCATATTTAGGGCCTAGATACATGGCACATATAATGACTGGAATATGCAGCATTGTTATGCTTAGAAAGCCAATACGTAAAAATCCTAGAGGGGTAAAGGCCAATACAACTTCTATAGCAAGTAACATGGCAAAGGTTACCATGTTTGCTGTTTTTTTATTTCTCATCTTTTATTGCTCCTTTTATACTATTTGCGCTTGGTAACCCATAGCACTCCTGAGATGATAAAACGGCTTTGTTAATAGCTTTTCCCATGGCATGTGTTGCTAATACGCCTACTGCATCGCTCATAGCTTCTACTTCATTGGTAGATAGTACAAAAATCGTATCTCCATCACTCATGGTATGAACAGGGAAGATTGCTTGTGCGTATCCATTATGGGTAATTGATGCAATTTTGTTGCATTGACTTTTATCAAGTTTTGCATTTGTAATAATACAGCCAATCGTTGTATTTCCTTGTGGAAGATTTGCATTGGAATTGCTGATTTGATCAAATAGCTGTAATGGATCAACTATTTTTTTATCTTTGTAAACACCAGCCAGCCATTCACCGCTTTCTACATCACGTACATTTCCACAGGCATTGACCGCTACTACTGCACATACCTGAAGATCCTGGCTTTGTATACCATACATTCCCTGACCGGATTTCATGGCGTATGTATCACCTAAAAGTTTTCCAACACTGGCACCTGTACCAGCTCCATAACATCCATTTTTAAAAGTATTTTTTTCACTTGCGATACATGCTTTGTATCCCATTTCTTTATCTGGACGAACACTTCCATCTTTTACGCTTAAGTCAAATAAAGATGCTCCGCATACAATAGGAATGCAATGATTTGCCAAGTGAAATCCATATCCTTTTTCTTCTAAATACTGCATAGCGCCACTTGCTGCATCCAATCCAAAAGCACTTCCTCCAGACAGCATAACCGCATGTATCTTTTGTACCATGTTTTTAGGATTTAAAAGATCCGTTTCTCGTGTTGCAGGCCCTCCGCCTCGAACATCTACACCTGCAACCGCTCCTTCAGGACAAAGGATAACGGTGCATCCTGTGGCATGTTCTTCATCTTGTGCATGACCGATTTGTATACCATGCATATCAGATAATGTAATTTCTTTCATATGTACCCTCCTTTTTGCAGAAAAAAACTGCACAAGGCAGCGCACAAAAAAACATCTGAAAAAGATTTTGTTTTTCAAGTAGCATTTCTTTTATTGAATATGTTCTTGATCTTTTCACTCGTTTTTCTGTGCAGTTTCCTATATTAGGAATACCGCCATATTCATGGTAACACAAAAAGAAAAGAAGAAAAAGGATTTTTTCTTGCATACATACAATTCTAATGATAAGATAATATATGTTAAAGGGAGGTTTAGCTCAGTTGGGAGAGCATCTGCCTTACAAGCAGAGGGTCAGCGGTTCGAGCCCGTTAACCTCCACCATGGAATAAATAAATGCTGTTAGAGAGAATTCTAACAGCATTTTCTTATGTTTATGCTAAGTGTTTAAGTATATAGTCTTTTACGTCTTCACTGGCAAATTCGACAAGATGTTCGTAATTTTTCTGAGAGATATATCCATGGTATCCGCATGTATCAAATGCTTTTTTTAGAAGACTGGAATATAGTTCTTTATCTTCTGATAAAGGGGTGCTGATTTCCATAAAATAATATCCTTTATATTCTTTGGATATAAGATCAAATATTTCACTAACATTTTGTGCATTGTATAGTTTTTCTTTGATAGCATCGCTTTTATAATCTTCTATTGTTTTTCCTTCTTCCATCAAGATATTACAAAAGGGGAAAACAGAGATTCCATCACGCTGTTCAAGTTTTCCATAGCTTAATGTATACTTCCACAAAAAATCTTTATGTTTTTGTAAATCTAACATCTATATCACCTACTTTAATGGTTTTACCATATGTTCTGCCTGTACATAAGCATCAAATTCTTCTGGTTTTAAGAAACCTAGGGAAACACAGGACTCTTTTAATGAGATACCTTTCTGATATGCATTTTTTGCTGTTTTTGCGGCATTTTCATAACCGATATAAGGATTCAGTGCGGTTACCAGCATTAAGGAATTGTGCAGGTATTCTTTCATCTTTTCTTCATTTGCGACAATGCCCTCTACACAATGGATACGGAAAGAAGACAGAGCATCATGAAGAAGAGTTGTGGATTGTAAAAAGTTATAAATGATAAGAGGAAGATATACATTTAATTCAAAGTTTCCCTGTGATGCGGCAAATCCAATAGCTGTATCATTGCCCATAACTTGTACTGCTGCCATGGTCATAGCTTCACATTGTGTTGGGTTTACTTTTCCAGGCATGATACTGGAACCTGGTTCATTTTCTGGAATACGGATTTCTCCAAGACCACATCGTGGACCGCTGGCCAGCCAGCGAATATCATTGGCGATTTTCATGCAGTTAGCAGCAAGTGCTTTTAATGCCCCATGCGCAAAACTAATATCATCACGAGAGCTTAAGGCATGAAACTTATTTGGATCAGATTCAAATGTTGTATGTAATTGTTCAGATAAAACAGCACATACATCACTTCCAAAGTTATCTGGAGCATTTAATCCGGTTCCAACAGCAGTTCCTCCAATTGCCAGCTTACGCAAAGAAGAAACAGCCATAGAAAGCATTTCCATATTGTTTTCCAGCATGCTTCTCCATCCACTGATTTCATCTGAGAAACGAAGTGGAGTGGCATCTTGTAGATGCGTACGTCCAATCTTAATGATATGTTTGTTTTCTTCTTCCAAGCGCTTCATTACTGAAATCATGTTTTGTACTTCCTGCTGAAGTTTTTGAATGCCTAATACAGCTGCAATATGCATAGCTGTAGGAAACGTATCATTTGAACTTTGACTCTTGTTTACATCATCGTTTGGATGTAACAGCTTCTTGCCACATAGTATATTTCCACGATTGGCAATTACTTCATTCACATTCATATTGCTTTGCGTACCACTTCCTGTTTGCCATACAGATAATGGGAAATGGCTATCCAGTTTTTTATCAATAATTTCCAAAGCTGCCTGTTTGATCATTTCTTTTTTTTCTTCACTTAATAATCCTTTTTTATAATTTACTTCTGCACAAGCCATTTTTAAGTGTGCAAATGCATAAATGACAGGCATTGGTATTTTTTCTTCACTGATTTTAAAATTTTCAAAACTTCTTTGTGTCTGTGCACCCCAGTATTTATCTGCAGGTACTGCAATTTCTCCCATAGAATCATGTTCTATTCTTGTTTTCATTGTACTTCCTCCTTGTTCTGTTTAGATTTTATCAGAAATAGAAATGAAAAAAAAGGCTTGCGGCCTTTCTATAGCATGGGAAAATGAAAAATGAAAATTAGTATTAGATTAATTAAAAGCAGAATTCCACTGATACTGACACCAACGATTCCTAAAACAATGCCGGCAATGGCTCTACCCATAGGACGAGAACGATTGCTTAAAGCTATCGCAACTATGCCGCAGGCAATGGATATAGCAGCACCAATGCATCCTGGAAGTAAAAAGAAAAAAGAAACTATCAATGATACTGCACTTATTGATGTTGAAACGATTCCTGTTGTCATGGAACCAATAGCAAGTCCCCTATGTTTATTTTCCATATCTATC
>UMHO01015079.1_pt1 | contig 32552 bp, 26 predicted proteins | sample 1965561 | NCBI WGS metagenome assembly UMHO01 (sample SAMEA4836102, study PRJEB28245) | human gut metagenome | biome: gut microbiome; material: fecal sample | place: Denmark | collected 2008 | reverse complement strand
AGACCTGCGGCGCTCAGCCCTCATGTGCCGATTTGGGATATACACTGACTTCAACGTCGGGCTGTTTGGGAACGGCCGTCAAATGCCCGTTTGAAAACAAATATAACTGCATAACCCAGTCCAATCTTTCCGAATATTCCAAAAACAGCAGTAACTGGTGGTACAAAGACAAAGGTACCGGTCTGATCTTTCAGGGCGGGAAAGTAAACGTTACGACAAATAGTGATATGACGGTGTATTTCAATAAATCTTTCTCTTCTGTCCCGGCAACTGTGATTCTTACACCTTATGAACAGCCGACTAACCATTCTAATGATACGAACTATGTTGCTATGGCTGTCGGAATATCAACTTCTTCCTTTAAAATTCGCTATGTGGATTCTAATGATACAGGTCGTCGTCAAGGTTATGTCAGCTGGTTTGCCGTCGGTTATTGATTGCCATTAAACAACAAACCCCCGGATTGTGCCGGGGGTTTGCTTTTATCTGCAGACGGAACCGTTATTCAACGGCCAGAGCCTTGACTTCTTCGCCGTAGGCGTCTTTAACCGTCGTCTTAATCCGCATAAGCTGAATCCACTTGCGGAAAGCGCCGGCCAAAACGACAATCATCAGGAACATGACGATGCAGCCTAAGATAGCCAACAGATTCTGGTCTTTCGGCAGATATTGTTCAAATACCTGCAAATATCCGGCCCAGAAAGTTACAACCACCATGAAAATACCCGGAATGGCAACGGCCAGCGTGTATTTGCCGCGATTCAGGCGGAGCAGCATGGTGGTGCAGACAATCAAAGCACAGGCTGCCAGCAGCTGATTGCTTAAGCCGAACAGCGGCCAGATGGTGCTGATGTTTCCGGTGTAAACCAGATATCCCCACAGGAAAGTGAAAACGGCACTGGTAATGACAATGCCCGGCATCCATTCCTTATCGTTGAATTTCGGCATAGCCTTGCCCAGCATTTCCTGCAGGAAAAAGCGGCCGACGCGGGTTCCGGCGTCAACGGCGGTCAGAATAAACACGGCTTCAAACATCACTGCAAAGTTATACCAATAGGCAACCAAATGGTCCATATACGGCAGATTGCGGAAGATGTGAGCCATGCCGACAGCCAGAGAAACGGCACCGCCGGTGCGTCCGTGCAGGTCAAGGCCGATATGCTCTTCATAATAGGGCAGATCGGTTACTGCAAAATTCGGGTGCGCAGCCAGCAAAGCCTGATAAGCGTCATGGGAGGCGTTAATCGCAAAATAGTCGCCCGGCATCATGGTGCAGGCGGCAATCAAAGCCATAATCGCCACAAAGCCTTCGGTCAGCATTGCACCGTAACCGACAAACAGAATTTCTCTTTCGTTGCCGATCATTTTCGGTGTCGTTCCGGTGCCGATAATTGCATGGAAACCGGAGATTGCGCCGCAGGCAATGGTAATGAAAATAAACGGCAGAACCGGACCGTTGATAACCGGGCCGCCGCCTTGGTCAAACGGGGTAAACATATGCATCATGATGTCCGGCTGAACGAAAATAATACCCAAAGCCAGCATCAGAATTGTACCGATTTTAAGGTAGGTGGACAGATAATCCCGCGGAACCAGAAGCAGCCAGACCGGCAGAACCGAAGCAATAAAGCCGTACAGAGGAATGGCGATTGAAACGGTGTCTTTGTCCCAGTTGAACATCCAGCCCAAAACATCTTCCTGCATCAGGCCATGCCCCGAGATAATACCGATAACCAGCAGGGTGATGCCGATGATGCTGGCCAGCATAACGCCGTTTTCTTTATAGCGCATAATCAGGCCCATCAGAATGGCAATCGGCATGGTAATCGCAACAATGAACAGCGACCACGGCGCATTATGCATGGCGCTGACGCAGGCCAGAGACAAACCGGCCAGTGTCAGAATAAGAATAAACAAAACCGCAAACCCGGCGATTGTTCCGGTAAACGGGTCAATTTCCCTTTCGGCAATGGTTGCCAGACTCTCGCCTTTGTGGCGGACGGAGGCGAAAATAACCACCATATCGTGAACGGCGCCGCCTAAAACGCAGCCGATGAGAATCCACAAGGCTCCGGGCATAAAACCGAACTGAGCGGCCAAAACCGGTCCGACCAGCGGTCCGGCGGCTGCAATTGCGGCAAAGTGATGTCCGAATAAAACGTTTTTGTTGGTTTTGACATAGTCATGCCCGTCGGCATATTTTACCGCCGGTGTGGTGCGGTTGGCATCCAGGCGTAAGACTTTATTTGCAATAAATACTCCGTAAAAGCGATAAGCAATCGCAAAAATACACAAGCTTGCAAAAACCACGGTCAGGGCATTCATCCCTTCAAAATGACTCCAGAAGCCGGTAGTCGCAGGCGCCGCAGGAGTCCCCGCTGCTGCCATTGCCGAATTAATCGCTAAGACAGAGAATAGCATACTGAAAAACAATTTCTTCATAGTATCATCCTCTCCTGATTAATAACGAAATTATTATATCCGAAAAGGTTTTATAAGTCATTAATCAAAAACGTCCGAGAAGCATATTTTTATAGTTTTACAGTCGGTGGCAAGCTGCCGATAATGGAGAGATTATTTGCTGTTTTTCTTTAGATGACAGATGTGCCTTATTCACGATATTATGTTGTCTAGCATATTGGGAAATTTGTTCAAAACGTTCGAAATTTTCCTTATTTAGTCGGGCTTGATATTTTTCTTTTGTTTCTTTGTCTTTTTTTGGAGAAGTATGAATAATTTTTGCTAATGACTTTCCGCCAAATTCTTTAGGCGAGGCAACCATGGCCATTGCTATTTTTTGAGCACCGTCGCTACCATATTCACTTAGAAGATATTTTGTTATAGCGCTGATTTCTTTTAATTTTATTTTATCTTCTGCATCTGCGGTTTTATTGTCTTGTAGAGCTTTTTTCATAATAATTTCTTTGACGGGTTGACACAATTCATAAGTAACCATATATCGCTTAAATTTTTCCACTGTCATAGAACCGTTGAACAGCTCTTGGTGAATTTTTTTGATATCATAACCATTAAAAGTATCCCAAAATTCAGGATGATTATCCGGCATCTTCAAAACCGATGTCAGATAAGAGTAATCGTTTTGGTCCTGTAAATAAGTTGCCGCAGTGAAAGCAACACTTTCCGCGATTCTTAAATTATACATATTATTGTTTAACCCGGAATTGTCTTTACTGGATACAATCCCCATACCTAAACTAATTGCTTGAAAAGATTTTTCATAATTGCTGAGCAAAATATCCGCTTGAGTGTTAGTTAAATTGCTACCGTTTGCAAGCCAAATAAGCGCCTCTTTGGGGTGAAATTTTTTGCAAAGTATATTCTGATGATTAAGCATGACCGCAGATGGGTGAGCCACAATGACATCTAACAAGGCAAGGGATTTGTCACCGAATCTTTTACAGATTTTTTCAGCATATTGATTAGCTTGATATTCAAAAATATCATATTTTTGAATAAAAGTGGAAAGTTTTTCCATTGTACCAGCTGTATATGTTATATTTTCATTTTTCATGTCAGAACATAACATATCGTTCAAAGAATATATCATTGCCAAATTTGCCGTAGAAACATTTTTTTTGGCACATTCTCTTTCTTGCAATAATATGTTGCTGTTAGGAGAAAGATTAGGAATAGTTAGAGTATTAGGCTTCTTTTCAAACCTGAGATTATTCTGCTTGCTATTTGCTTTGGTACAATAAAGTTCATCAAAACGCATCTCTTGTTTTTGGGGATCAACTGTAATTTTACTTAATTGATCAACTGCACGGGGTGAAAGCGGAATATCAAAGCTAAATAGATATTTGCTAAAATCTATACCGCCAATGGTGTACATTTTACGTATCGCCTGATTATAATTATCAGAATTACTCTTTCCACTAACCCCTTTTATACAACAATGTGTTCGAGCTGAAGAACAATGTCTGTCGCAATATTCATCTTGACTGTCTTCCAACCATGTTTGGCGGGTTTTATTGATAAGATATGTCATCTCTGCATCAAAATTTTCTTGAGAACCATTGCAGGGAGAAAAAGTCCCATCTTTAAGTTTATCAATATAATATTTATAGCTTTCTGCAATAATACTGTTAGCGCATAAATCCTCCAAATAGGCTTTTTTATCAGCCGCCTCTTTATATTTTTCCCGAATAACTAAACATTCGATAAAACAGGATGAAATTTCCTCAAGACATTGAATTTTGTAATATTCAACGGGACTCATATCTTGCGCTCGTGCACCTTGTTCCTGAACATCTCGATGGTGTACCTCATGAGCAAGCTCCAATATTAAATCAATTTTGCTTTCTTTTGAGCCACGATTATTATAAATGAGGTTATTACTCGGCTGAAAGAAAGCTCCTCCTGTAGACCCTTCTTCAATATTGATGGAATTATAATATTTGACTAAACGGAAAGGGGAAGGTGTGACGTAATCTATAAAATTAGCGGTTTTTTCAGCTGAAAGGGACATATTGGCAGGCAAAGACTGCACATTTTCACTTTTGTTCTCAGACACATTATCTTTAACTGTATTTTCAATTGCAAAAGCAGAAGAACTTAAACCTGCTAGAGTAATAGTAGCAGTAGTACGTATTTTTGATTTTAATTTAGATTTTTTCATTTTGCTTATAACTCCAATTATAAAAAATAATACAATTTATTTATAATTTTATCAATAAAATGTTACCATTCAATGATGCCGTCAAAGCGGTGTGTCTGCCGCCAGCGCAGCAAATCTTCCGAGGTTTGCACGCCGTCCTGAATAACCGCTTTGTAATATTCAATGCCGCTTATTTTAAGTTCGTCCGGCGTTTCAAATTTCAAGCGCAGGATTGTTTTGCGCTGTTCTTCGGTCATGGCGGCGATTATTTTTTCGGCTGTTTTTTCAAAATAGCCGTCATAGAAAGAGCCTTTTTTTATTTGAATCAGGTCAATCTGCCAGGTTTGCGCTTCATCGTCTTCATAATAAAGATGCCACTCAAAACAGCATTCGTCGGTTTCCGCCAAATTGGCAAAAGTGCATTTCTTTATGCCTTTGTGACGGCAAAGCTCGGCTATAATCGCAAAGCTCCGGCCAATGTCCAAACTGTCGGTGTAAATATGAAAATCAATGTCGCGGTGCTTGGCCAAAACACCGATTCTGAAAGAACCGACCGGATTGATCGTTGCTCCGGCTTTCTCCCAAATCTCAATAAGGTTCAGTGAGGAAATGACCATCCGGGCTTTTTCCGTCTGCTTTTGCGAAAGTTGAATATATTTGTCGTCCATCATAAACCTCAATCAGTTGTTTTGTTCCGAACATAAAATAAAACCGGCGGCCGATCAAGTTTTTTGCAGCCGAGTAAATGTGAAATTTTAGAAAAATTGTGAAAATTTTGTCGACATTCTGTTTCGTTTATGTTATTGTGTGTTCAATAAAATTTAGTATTAAGATATTTTTTTGTTTCACCTAAACTTTATTTAATTATGAAAAAAATCTTTTGGGTCGGATGCGTTCTGGCTGGTGTGGCACTTTTTGCAAGCTGCCGTGGAGAGAGTGGAAAGACTGTTGAGGGAACCCCGATCGGTCAAGGTTTAATCATTAAAAAAACAGAAGCCGGAAAGCTTCAGCTGTGTGACAGTCTCGGGTCTTCTCTGGCAATTGAAGACTATGATGAAATTGACGGAAACGCCTTCTTTATCATAGCCCGAACCGGAGACAACATCGCGCTTTACCGCAACAACGGCCAGTCTTTGACGCGTTGTGATTCTTTTGCCATCCACCGCTACTATCCGGTAACGGCTGATGAGAGAGAACGGCGCTATCTGGAGACAATCGTTGACGGTGCTCACCGCGCATTTGATTTGGACAGCCTGACAATTCGCTCGGCTACCGAAGGAGTCAAAGACGGAATTTGGCCCATGGCCTGCGGATACAGCATTACCAAACAGAATAAGCTGTATCAGCTGGATGAAACCGGCAAAGACGAACCGATTATGCCGGGATGTCAGGAAATGCATATTATCAACCATAAGGGGAAGATAATTCTGCTGGTCAAAACGGATGATTTTTCCGGTTATTGCTCGGTTGACGGGCAGGGAATCAAACGGCTGAGCCGTGCAGGGTTTGTCTCTGCCAAAAAAGCCGGAACGGTTCTGTGGTCGGCGGAAGACGGAAAAATTTCCGCTATTGTCAAAGAAAAAATTTAAATATGTGAAAAACAGGCCTTGCACTCTGAAGTGCAAAGCCTGTTTTTTTGTGGATGAAAATAACCCCGGTATTTTCCGGGGTTTGTAATATTATCTGCCGCCGCGGCTCCGGGAGGAAGGCCTTTTTTGAGCGGTCGTTTTCGGACGAGGTGTCGGCCGGGCCCGCTTAACATAAGTCTTTTGAGCCAGTTCTCGGTCAATTGCGACTTTCAGAGAATCTGTCGGACAATGATAGCGCGATTCTTCGCTGAAACGTTCCATAATTGTTTCCGGGTCTCCGCGGCAGCCGTACAAACTGCCAAGCGTGGCATTTTTCAAATTAACGATATTCTCGTCGATATTGGTTTGCTCATCAACCGTAATCTGCACTTCCCCGTGCAGAAAAGTCAGTTCATTCTTGCGCCGTTCCTGCAGCACTTTGTTGACGGAACCTTTTACATGGCAGTAATTCATAAACGCCTTGTCAAATTCTTTGCTGATGCTGTCGCCGCGTGTCGTAAAATATTCGGATGCCGTCAGGGCAAACTGTTTGGGGTTGCCTTTCCTGTCGTGCAAAATACCGGTGCCGCAATTGTAGAACAAACTTCCCATAATGGCGATTTCGGCTTGTGTCATCTGGTCCAGCGGCAGGTATTTGACCATATCTTCCGACATCTTGTTGTCAATGTGGGCGCTTACATATTCCAAAGCCTGCTCTTCCGTGCGGATACAATCGCCCGGTCTCACCGGCTTGCCGTCAGGTCGAATGGTGTTGCCGAGATTAATTGTCCAGATTTTGGCGGCCTTGTCATAATAGGCCCGGCTTTTCATTCCTTCAAAATGGGCAATAACATAAAGCATAAGCTTCTCGGAAGCTTTTAAATTGGCATGCTTCTTTTCCAAAATGATGCTGTCTTGAAACGCTTTGCGCTCTTGTTCAATCCTCGCCTGAACACTATCCGGAATTTCCGCAATGCTTGCCGGTTGAATGCTGTCCGGATTTTCCTGAACGGAATGAAATTCGGTAAAGGTTTTTGCCGCTTTGTCGGCACCCGGTTTGGCAATCAGCTCGGAACGTTTGACGCTGTCCGGTTTTTCCGGCTCACCGCTGTTTTGCGCTGCGGATGTCCCGAACCATGAAGACATAACACTTAACGCAATCGCTGCTTTTGTTTTCAAACTCATCGCCAATCTCCAACCTTACCTGCTTGAATATATATAATAAAAATAACAAATTTTCATCAAAGACGCAATATTTTTAGAGTCTTTTTGTCAATTTTTTTATAGATTTGAAATATTCCCTCTGTATCATAATGCTGTTTCGATGACAGACTGTGCAATGCAGACATATCAGTTTCTTTGTTGAAATATTTGCTGTTCGGCCTGGCTGTATTGGCACTTCTGTCCGCCATAATTTCTTTAATCGTCGCTTATACTAAAGCTAAAAAACAAAGAAAAGGTCAATCTGAAACGAATTTATTTTCCTGATAACGTCTCCTATTTGTTTTCTAAGATTCTGTTCTTCTTAGAATTTTTATAAATTCTGCCGTAGTCCATTTAATATTCAAGGAAAACAATATGATGTTAATGATCCTGAGCAAAACATAGAACTCGGCGTAAGGGTCCTTAAATCAATATATGATGCTGTTCCTGATAAAGATATTGCCAAAATCGCTACTTTATGGAATGGTACAGGATTAAAAGAAGTAAATGATTATGGTGCTCGGGCAAAAGAATATTATAAAAATAAATCTTGGAATAACCCATTGGAAATGCCAAAAATTAAATCAAAAAAAGGAAAATAATGAAAATTTTATTTTATGTCATTCTGGAACTAATATTTATTATCGCCGCTTGGTTTTGGGGAGATTTATTTTTTATCTCAATGCTCAAACCTGGAGAAACATGCCTAACAGCAAATTATGGAATAAATATTGGTAACTATCTGGCATTAGGCTGGAATAACTATTTTCAATGGTTTTCAAATATAGAACAAATGCCATGCCGTATAACTTTTGCGGCATGGTGCTTATATTTTTTAAGTTGTTTTCCTGCATATGCTTTGTTAAAGGTGTATGGAATGTTTAAGCTTTCAATAACACTTAAATATAAATTTGTTATTTCAGAATATATATTTTACATTGCTTTATTTATGATATGGTTATTTTTGCAGCCAGGTCTAGTGTTAACAAGTTATAGTTTCATAAATGCTTTAATCGGGGTATTGCTACTATTTGTTCCTTTTATTCTGTGTTCTGTATTTATAATATATGGGTGTAACATGCATATAATGAAATTAAAAAGCAAATAAAAAGAGAAAACAATGAAAATAGCAAAATACATTATACTAGAGCTACTGATTATTGTTTTGTCTCTATTATGGGGAACAATGATGACGAATGACCATCAAAGTGGCGAAATCTGTATTACTCCTGCTTGGGGGGCTCAAATTCAAAACTATTTGGAATTTGGTTGGAATAACTATTTTCATTGGTTTAGAAAAGATGAACAAGCCCCATGTCGTTATGAAACATTTACAATCATCTGTTTTTATATTTTAGCCGTTCCTCTCTACACAGGGCTGAAAATTTATGGAAAAAATTATTTATACCAAGCCTTATCTTGGCAAGTAATAATTCCTGAATGGTTATTATATATATTTGTTTATTTGTATTTTTTGTTTAAACAAAAAAATATTATCTTAACACTTGGCAGTCTAGGAAATGCCATTCTTGGAGCAATACTCTTTTTTTTACCATTAATTATTTATGGTAGCTTAATTATCGTTGCCTTTAAGAAAAGAGAAAGTATCAGATGAAGAAATTCAATTTTTAGCTAGTATGATTTTGAGTCATCTGCTGTGTCACCTTGTTGTATCATTTAGCAGATCACTAGTAAAAAATCAAAAAAAATAGCTCGTTATTTCAACGAGCTATTCATATGCTTGGCTGGAGAGAGCTTGCAAATCGCGGACTAAAGTTATGATTATTTTCTTTATGTCGATAAGATTGATTTTTTATAGTTTAATCTGTAAGATAACATAAAAATTAAGAAGGATTGATATGAGTGACGAATATACAATATTTATTGATGAAAGTGGAGATGAAGGATTATCAGGAAAATCATCTCAAATGTTTTGTTTAGGGGCATTTATTATTAAAAATGATGAATATGATGAAATTTTAAATAATTTAAATAATATCAAAAAAGTATTAAAAAAACAGGAATTACACGCTACACATATAAAAAATCACATAAGTAAGGTTTTTATATGTAAAGAAATAGCGAAGATGCCCATAACTGCATTTGGATTAATATCAAATAAATCATCTTTAGGTAACTACAATATAAAAGAACATTGGAAATATTATAATAAAAATTGTCAGTTTTTACTTGAACTATTTGGACAATATATTGAAAGAGAGTTTAAGCATCCAATAAGTCATACTATTATTTTTGAGCATAAAGAAAATGCAGAATATCAAAAAATGAAGAACTTAATATATTATGCAAAATATAATTCTTCTAGAACATGGGCAACAAAAACATTAAATTACATAAGTGAGAATGCAATAATATCAAAGAAAAAGGAAGAAGAGCCTTTATTAGAGATAGCAGATTTTATAGCACACGCTTTACAAAGATGTTGTAATCACTATGATGCAGAACTTAATATAACAGAAGATAGGTATTTAAGAGAGCTTAAAAATAAATTTTATTATTGGGAAAATGGTAGAATTTTATTTGCAGGAATAAAACCAATACATAATTTAACACAATTAGGATTATTACCTGAAGTTTCTGATTTCTTAGATAATCTTAAGCATGAATAGCCTCATAACTTCAATGTCTTAACAACCAGAAGTTAGCAACTCAATAAAACCTGCTGTTTAACTAATTTGACTTCATCGGCGATTTTAGCATAAGTATCTAAATCTTGAGTAGGATCCTTAAACCATTGCGTAGGATTGTTGCATTGAATGAATTTATCAAAAGGTGCTCTGACAGTATATTTCAATTCTTTATCCTGCAAGGTACAATCTTTTATAAGTAGTTTAAGAAGCTTGTTTTTCTTGAGTGGAGTGGCTTTGTGCATGATGTCAGACAAATTACCGGCAATATCAAGCAAATTGTCAACAGTAGTCGTAATGTCTTTTGTAATTTCTTTATATTTTGCAATAGATTCTTCTAAAAAAGTTCTTTCATCAGCAATAGCATTTATTTGACGGTTGTATATATTTTCTTTGATTTTACCAGATACATATAAATCAGTTAAATTATCTTCTTTATTGACTAAGGTGTTAAGTTCAGATTGTAAATTGCGTTTAAGATTAGCATTCATAATAGCTTCTTCTTCCATATTTTTTTGAACATTTTTCTTTAATGTTTCTAAAATCTTTGACGGTATTTGTATTTTACTAAATAATTCATTGTCTAACTGTTCAAATAATGTGTTTTCATTAACTAAACCTTGTTTGCAGTTTCCGCGTAAGTGACTACATTTGAGATAGACATATCTTTTACCATTTTTCTTAATTTTATGTTCAGAAGTAATGGCACAACCGCAAGTTTCGCATTTTATCAAACCTCTAAATGCAAATGGAATGGCTTTATATTCTTGTTGATGACTAAAAACTTCGCGGCTTTTAGATTGAAATACTTCTTGGACTTTGTCAAATAAGGCTTTGGAAATAATAGGCTCGTATATATGCGGAATAAGATTACCTTTAATTTTCATCATACCATAATAAAAAGGATTTTTAAGAATATCTTCAATTTTATTGCGACTGACAAATGTTCTTTTATTAAAGTTTTTCGATTTTTCATAATGATTTTTCTCTTTAGATGTCAAACCTAATTCTTTTGCTTTATACCAAAGACTTTGTAAAGAGTGTAAGCCAGTAGCATATTCTTCAAACAATATTTTGATAATAGGGGCTCTTTGGTCATCTAAAATAAGTGTAGCTTTTCTGTCTTCATTTCTTGTATTTAAATAACCGATAGGAGCTAATCCTTGCCATTTTCCGTCTGCCCAGTTTTGTTTTTGGCTGGCTTTTACTTTATCTATCATTGTGTTGACTTGGAAATTAGCCATTAAAACGTGCATATTCCAAAAGGTTAAATCCATCGCAGCAGAATCTTTGGTAATAATCAAACCTTCTTTTAGAAAGTGAATTTCAATTTTACCTTCTTTACGTAATCTGTTTAATTCATAAGTGTCATCATAAGAACGTTGTAATCTGTCAACATAATTAACAATAATAGCAATTTTACCATCGTGATTTTTAGCAAACTCAAGCATTTCGTGGTATTGTTTGCGTTCGCCTTTGGTTGAGCTTTCATCTATACTCAAGTCTTTTATTACTTTTAATCCATTATCAATACAATATTGAGTAATCGTTTCCATTTGTACATCAAGAGAAACACCTTTGTCTTTTTGTTTTTTACTTGATACACGAGCAAAGACGATTGCTTGTGTGCATTTTTCGTTTGGATCGTAGTTTAATTTTTTAGCCATTTAAGTTACTCCATTGATTTAACACAATATTATTATGTCGCGTTTAAATGGGAATGTACGCAAAAAAAATGCACTTCCAGGCAACTTTTTTACTAATATTTTACTGATTTTTCAAAAGACTAATTGAAGATGTGGTGTCAAACATTCTAAACAAACATTTGACACCAGTATTTAGAGATTATTTTTTTATTCTACGAGAATCCATAACTTCTTGCACTCTGTCAAATAAAGATTTTTCAATAAATGTTTGGTATTTGTGAGGCATAAGTTGATTATTTATGCGTATTTTTCCGTAATAAAACGGATTTTTCAGTATATTATTTACACAACGTTCAGAGACGGCGTTGCCTTGTTGATTAACTAAACCTAAAGAACGAGCTAATTCAAAAACCTGCTTTATTGTATATTGTTCCGTTGCATAAGCTCTAAACAATTTCATAATGATTGATGCTTGTTTAGAATCAACGATAATATCAATTTTATTATTTTCATCTCGAATACTCTTATAACCAATAGGAGCCAACCCCGTATATTGTTCTTTAGATTTGTTATGTTTCATACTTCTACGAATATTGTCCTGTAATGTCTTAATATATATTTTATCTATTGCTTTATTAACATTAGTCATAGTATGTTTTCCTTTTTATTAAAATTATTAAACAATTTTGTAATGTCGTGTTTGAAAACAAATGTAAAACAGATTTTAAAAATATTTTTTATTGTTATTTCAATGTGTTAACCTGTTGCCCTCAAGGGCAAGAGGTTGGTGCTTTATCAAAGTTCTTGTCATCAACGACAAGTTCTTTTTGGTCTTGGTTATTCTCTTCCAAAACAGACTTTACAACGGTTGTAAAAAAATCAATCAGATTGTTTGTCATTTCTCTTAATTCAATATCCGTAACATCGGGATAAAGAATTGATAACTCTTTTTTGAGCCGGCTAAATGTATCAGTCATATATTATAGAAGTATATGACTTAGTATTTTCTACTAAATTTTTTGAAATAAATTTTCCATGTCTAATTTTTGGAAGCAATGGATATAAAAAAGACTTGTATTTTTGAATAACACAAGTTGTTAATAACAAAATTAGTTGGAAATTTTGCTACTTTTGCAATTAATGACCCAAAATAACGTTGTCTTTAGCAAATCGGAGTTCGATTTGACCGGATTGCATAAACGGCAGTAATTTACTGATATCTACGTATTTGAGATAAGTTTTTCTTGAATAAAACACCACCGCTTATTTGGTTTTATTGCGTTTAAAATAAATCTTAATTTTTTTAATAATTAGTTGTTTTTTAGTTATTTTTATATAGTATAACATTTAATATGAATAGAAAGGGTTATAAAAATGCAAAAAAGTAAGCTTCGAGTTTTTGAGGCATTTGCTGGTATTGGAGCGCAAGCAAGCGCTCTAAAACGTTTAGGTATAGACTATGAAATTGTAGGCATAAGTGATTGGTTTATTGATGCAATAGAGTGTTATTCAGAGATTCATTGTACGACAAAGCAAGTAAAAGCACCTAAAGATAGAGAAGATTTACTTTCTTACCTTTCTAAATATACATTTAGTATGGATTCTGTCAGACCTTATGACATAAACAGATTAAATGATGAAGAATTAAAAAAACTATATATTGCAAATAAAAAATGTAATAATTATGGATCAATTTTAGATATTCAAGCTCAGGATTTACCAAACATTGATTTACTTGTTTACAGCTTTCCATGTCAAGATCTGTCAACAGGCGGATTATGTCAAGGAATGAAAAAAGGATCTGGTACAAGATCTGGGTTGTTGTGGCAGATTGAACGAATTTTGAATGATCTTAAACAGCAAAAAAGATTACCAGAGTATCTTTTATTAGAAAATGTAAAAACTATTCAAGCAGCTTCTAATAAAAAAGACTTGGATGAATGGCTTGAATTTCTATCATCTATTGGCTATTATAATGATGATTGTATGATTTTAAATGCACTTGATTTTGGTGTACCTCAAGACCGAGAAAGGGCTTTTATAGTTAGTCACTTAGGAAGTAAACTAAATCTTAATTCTAAAATCAAGAAAAAAGAGAGAATATATAAATTTAAAGAATTTTTCAGAAATGATTACTCTAATCCGGTATTGAAAGCTGAAGCGGATACAGCTCAATTGAATAAAACTCCATCAAGAGAACAAATGTGGAAAATAAATGGACGAAGTTTAGATGAGCATACGATAGTAAGAACAATAACTTGTAATATGGATAGAACACATTGTGCAGCACTGTTTCCTTATACTGGCGAAAAAGGGGTTTCATATCGACGACCTACAATTAGAGAAGCTTTTCTACTAATGGGCTTTTCTGAAAAAGATTATGAAAAAACGTTAAAATTAGGATATAGCTATAGAAAAATGAATAAACTTATAGGTAATTCTATAGTTGTAAATGTGCTTGAGGAAATTTTTCGAGAAATGTTTGTGAATAAATATAGCTTAAAAGGATAATGTTATGCTTTTAAGATTGTTTATTGATACAAAATCCTTATATTTTAATATAAAAAATGATAATGCTTCTGGGCATACTGCTACGGTTGCTACTCCATTAAAGCAATATAATTCTTGGAATAATGATTTATTAGATATATTAAAAATACCTGAAAATATAGATACCATCTGTAAAGAAAGTATTATTGATAAGATTTTATCTAAATCTCGATCTGAAGTTAAAATCAATAAAGTATTTGTTTTTGATAAGGTAGCTGTTAATGGAGAACTTTTAATCAATATCCCAGCTTTTTGTATGTATATAAGAGAAGAAATAGCAGAAGGCTATGTTCATAACGGAAGGCAGAAATTGCATTATCCAACTTCATTTAAATATACAGATAATGAAATAGAGATTAACAATAATGTAGTATTGAAAACAATATCTGAAATGTTGCATAATTACGCTTTTATTGTTGAGGGTTTTGAATATGATACTAATAGTCGTACACTAAATTTCAAAGCAACAATCGTTGGATCAAACTTAATTCCATATTCAAAAGTCTTTGTTAATAAAAAAGGGGTTGGAAACAAATTCTCATACATTTTCAATGATATTTCAGATAGTTATGATGCTGAAATTATCGCGTTAAGAGAAAGTTTAGGATATGATAAGGTTTCCCCAGATAATTTTTTTGAAATTATGGAAGAGAATCGCCTTATAGCAAACCAATATGCATTACAGCATATTTCTTCACAGAATGGTGTAAATATACGATTATTGACAGATTATTATCCATATGCTTTATATGACTATGAATATGAAGTTAGTGGAAAAAAATATTTTATAATAGTACGTTATACATCTACAAAAATTCCTTATTTTAACTTGTCTATGCAAAAAATACGATTTATTAATGATTTTTATGAGAACACAAAAGTTCTACTTGTTACTGATATTAATAATAATCCAAAATATCAATTATATACATTAGAAGAACTGAATAATTTCGCAAAAAATATTAATTCTGTGTGTTATAGAAATGTGGAGGAAGATTGATGTCTGAACTAGTTGAAAAATCTTTTCCAGCAAATACTCTATTAAAGGGCTTGAGATCCATTGGATATAACTTTTCAACAGCCGTTGCTGATATTATAGATAATAGCATTTCTGCAAATGCTTCGCAAATTGATCTATTTTCAGATCCTTTATCTGATACTCCTTATTTTTGTATATTAGATAATGGATGTGGCATGAATTCGGATGAATTAGATAATGCTATGTTGTTTGGCTCCAATCGTGAGCAAAAACAAGACAATGAAATTGAATTAGGAAGATTTGGATTAGGATTAAAATCAGCCTCTTTATCACAATGCAGAAAATTTATAGTCGCAAGCAAGAAGTTTGGCAGAATTCATGCAATGTGTTTTGATTTAGATATTGTGGAACAAAATAATAAACTTCTTTTACAACTACTTGATAATACAGAGATTAAAAATTTACCACATATAGATGATCTAATAGAATACGAAACAGGAACTCTTGTTATATGGCAAAAATTTGATAAAATAGAAGGATCTGCCAAAAAGTTTGAAGATACTTTCAGAGCGTTGGTTGCTGACTCTAAAAAACATGTAGAATTAGTTTTTCATAGGTTTTATGATAATATAATCATTAAATATAATCAAAAAAGAATAGAAGAAAGAGATCCTTTCCTTCTTAGATCTCACGGAAGACAGCAAACAGGACGCACTAAAGAAATAAATGTTGATGGAGCTAAAATAGTAGTTATTCCATATACATTACCATTCGCAAATACATTAACACAGGATGAGAAAGCTTTGTTGGGTAATCCTAAAAGTATTTTTGATGAACAAGGATTGTATATTTATAGAAATAGACGGCTTATATTGTGGGGAAGCTGGATGAGAATGGGTATCAGAAGTGAACTAAATAAATTAGCAAGAATACAAATAGATATACCATCTCAGTTAGATGCTGTATGGACACTTGATGTTAAAAAATCTTCTGCAAATATTCCAGATAAAGTAAAAGAACAAATAAAAGTTGCTATTGAAGATTCTATTGTAAGAAGCAAAAGAACTACGAGATTTCCTGGTGTTAAAGAGCAATCAGTAGAATGTAAAGTTTGGAATAGAATTAATGAGCATGAAGGTAAGATTAAATACCTTATTAATAGAGATATTCCAGCAATAAGAGCTTTATATGATGTTTTGGGCACTCATGAACAAAATTTATTAAATATGGCCTTATCTCAAATTGAATGTTATTTACCTAAGTATTCTATTTCTAATGATAATATGGACGCTTTAACAATTACAAACTCTGGTGATGATTCTGAAGAAGAACATCTTATTGAAGAAGTAATAGAAATTCTGTCAATGTTTGATGAAGATAAAAAGTTGGAGCAATTTGATCATATATTCATAACAGAAGGATATCAAAAAATAGCAAAGTATAAAGAACAAATAAGAAAAAAGGTTTTCGGCAATGATTGATAGTTTAATGGAATTTGATATAGAGATAAGAAAAGCTGCAGATATGTTATATTTATCATTCGGAGGTGAGAAAAAAACTCATTATGAAGTTTTGGAACGTGCTGCAAAATTGCTTGAAATAATTTTACCACAAGCTGCAAATTTACCGGAATATAAAAATATATTAAATGCTGTTATTGATAAGTTTGAATTTGAGGTTGGAATAAAGACATACGAGCCGGTTACAATTGTAAAAGATAAAAACTCGCATTCTTGGTTATATGATGTAAAGGATAAAACTCTACATTCTTATTTTGATAGATATAAAATGTATCTACGAAATGAAGGTTTTGAAATGAAAGCAATAGCTAACATAGAAAAATCGTGTGAGGATGTTTTATCGCATTGTGCAAATCCAAGGTCAGAAGTTAAGGATCAGAAAAGAGGGCTAGTTGTTGGAGATGTGCAATCTGGAAAAACAGCAAATTATCTCGGTTTGATAAACATGGCTTACGATTACGGATATAAAATTGTTATCTTACTTGCAGGAACAACAGATTCTTTACGATTACAAACTCAAAAAAGGACAGACTATGGCGTGATTGGCGCAATTAGTGATAGTATAGGAAATAGTATAGAATATTGTGGAGTCGGAAAAATTAATGGTGAGCATTATGTTGTTCCATTAACAAATAGAGCAAATGATTTCAAAAAGTTTATACAACGCAATTATAATATAACTTTTTCTGATATGAATAAGCCGGTTGTTCTCGTCGTAAAAAAACAAAAAGCAATCTTAGAAAGTGTCATGGAACGGTTGCAATCGACATTAAAAGGTCACAATGTAAAAAATATTTTAATAATTGATGATGAAGCAGATAATTCTTCAATAAATACAAAGAAAGATGATGAGGATCCAACTACAATTAATAGATGTATTCGAGGAATATTTAATAAATTTCCAATAGCAAGTTATGTCGGCTTTACTGCGACGCCATTCGCAAATATTTTTATTAATCCAATTGATGAAAATGAAGATAATCTTAATTTATTTCCTGCTGACTTTATCTCATTACTTAAGTCCCCTCCAACTTATTGTGGATGCGATAAATTTTTCCCTGAAGGTGATATCTTATCTCGCTCTATTAGAGTACTTGATGAGCAAGAAGATAATTTTCTTCCTGTTATTCATAAAAAAGATGTCTTTTATCCTCAATTAGCAGAAAGTTTAAAAGAAGCTATTCATAGCTTTTTGATTGGTTGTGTGATTAGAACAATACGCGGCCAAAAAAACAAACATCGTTCAATGATGATTAATATATCTAGATATAATGACGTCCAAGATATAATATGGGAAAGAGTATCTGAATATATAGAAACCTTGAAAAATATAATAGAACAAGATGATTGTAAGGATGAAAAAGAATTTTGTAAAAATGATGAAATGAATAAGATATATAACTTATTTAACAGTCCTTTTTATAAAACAATACTAGTAGAAGAAGATAAGGGATACCCATTAATAACATGGAAGGATATTCAAAAAGGTCTTTATGAAGAAATTAAACAAATACAAATAGTTGTTGTTAATTCTCGTAATGGCAAGATGTCTACATTAAGCGCAAATGGTGCTAAGCAACGATTTGATTACGAAGAATTTGAAGATACCGGAGCCCGGGTAATTGCCATAGGCGGTCTCGTATTATCGCGTGGATTGACCTTGGAAGGATTAATGGTTAGTTATTATAGCAGAAATGCCGGGGCATATGATACATTGCTACAAATGTGTAGATGGTTTGGGTATCGGCCTCGTTATGATGATTTGTGTAGAGTATATTTATCTCAAATTAATATAGATCGATTTGATGCTGTAAGAGAGGCGGTATCTGATCTTAAAAAACAATTTGTGGAAATGAAAAATCAGGATAAAACACCTAAAGAATTTGGTTTAATGGTTAGAGAATCTCCTGATACTTTGGAAACTACTCTACTGGTTACTAGTAGAAACAAAATGAGAAATTCAGAAACGATTACATATCATTTAAATTATGGTGGTGTATATGCAGATACTTCAAAATTATCAAAGGATCCAAAAGTAAATTTACATAATATAGAAGAATTTAAGAAATTTTATAAAGAAATACCTTTTTCTTTTATAAAAAACAGATATATGGCTCAAAATGTTTCTAAACACAGAGTTGCAGAACTTATCAAAAACTTAAAAATCCCTTATGTAAATAAAAAATTCGACACGGAATCATTATCAGAATACATAGAGCATAGTGAGATGTTTTATGAATGGGACGTCGTGATAGCATCAGGTGATTCTAATAAAAGTGTAAATTTTGTTGATGGGGGAATTAAGGCTACAACTCGTAGTTTTCATACTGAAAATCTCGATGATTGGATAAGAATAGGATCCACTAATAACCGTGTACTTGATCCTGGAATATTAAATTCAGGATTATCTGATGAAGATATTTCTCATCTTCCAAAATCAAAATCTATTACAGCCAAGGATTATCTGGGAATAAGAGAAAAACCAATATTTATCATATATCCAATAGATCTTAAAATAGACGATGAACTAAAATTATTTGGTGAAGATAATGGTAAACAGAGGGATTTGAAACAAAAAACGAAAGACAATCTTGGAAATGATTTATTATTAGCATTTGCTATTGCATTTCCTAGAAAAGAGTCAAAATGTATAGTGAAATATAAAGCAAATAGAAGAAAACTAGATGAACTAATTAGCAATTTAGAAATAGATGATGAAGATGAGGGTATAAGCGATGATGATGACTAGGCTAGAACAGCTATATCAAACATTAGTTGAAAGCTCAAAGGGTAATCAGAAAAAAATACCAATAACTTCTTGTTTAGGGGTATATTTGGGTATTTCCACAGAAGGATATATCCGTTTATCATTTATGTCATCTATTCCTGCTCCAAAATTAGATTCTACAAAATTATTAAGAATTACGCAGGGACAAGAAGAACAAGATGTTTATTGGACATCATTTGATCTAATCCAAGAAGATGCAAAGGTGGTGTTTTTTACCTTTTGTGAAGACATGATTAGAAGCATTACTGACATTAAAGAAGAAATGATTGCTTTGACATCTATCAAAAAGAGATATGTAACATGGAAGTCTATGTTTGTTAAAGCAAATAATATTCAACTATCTAGAGAAATTCTACAAGGATTATATGGGGAATTATACTTTCTAAAGAATTATATGCTTAAGAAATACGATGTTAAGACAGCTATATGTAGTTGGAGTGGCCCAAATTCGACTAGCAAAGATTTTTCTCTAAGCGATAATTGGTTTGAAATTAAAACGATTGGGAACAATGTTCAAAACATCCATATTTCATCTTTAACTCAATTATCATCATCTATAGATGGTAGATTAGTTGTTATTAAAATTGAAGAAATGTCTGATAAGTTTAATAATGATGATTCAAATATATCAGTACTTTTAAAGCAAATTATAGAACAATTAAATGATGAAAAATATGAAGAATTATTTTTAAGTAAGATTTCTAATTTTTGTTTACAGGATGATTATATTAGTAGGAATTATGATGTTAAGTCTATGAATATATATCTTGTTAATAATAAATTTCCACGTCTTACAGAAAAAGATATATCTTATCCAGAGATCAGCGAAGTTAAATATACTTTACTGGTAAATTCTCTTGAACAGTACAAGGAGTAATATGATTATGAACTTAGAAGAATTTAGGGAAAACTTTATAAATGAAGATATTTGTGCTGAATCTGTTAATAATCACAGATATGAGGAAGAAGTATTTATAGATATTGCTACGGATATATTGAAAAATGATTATTCATTAATCACGGACATGTCACAATGTTTTTATGAATTTACAAAAGGCACAAAAGCCTATAAAAGTATGAGAGTTGATGCTGCTTATTTGGATTTAGTATCAAATACGGTTAATTTACTATACGTAGATTTCAATAAAGATGAGATGAAAAATATCACAAATGAATTTATTTACAATAAGTCCCAATTACTTCTCAATTATTTCGAAAATAGTCTTAAAGGATATTTTGCTCAAGCCGAGCAATCGGATCCAGCCGTACAACTGGCTAAAGATATAAAATTAAATATTGAATACATATATAAGATACATTTGTTCATTGCTAGTACAAATAAACTTAGTAAAGTAGTGAAGACACTAGAGCTTCCTGATTTTGTATATCACAACAAAATTTTCAAAGTTGATTTAGATGTTCTGGATATTGAGAAAATTTATAATTCTAAACTAGCTAATTTTCAAAAAGATGATATCATTATCAATTGTAGCGATTTTGGAATAACAGGGATTCCTTGTATAAAAGCGGATATAGAAACAGATCAATATGAATCTTATTTAGCAATTGTACCTGGTAGTTTTTTGGCAGATATCTATAAAAAACACAATGCCTCTCTTTTAGAAGCTAATGTTCGTTCTTTCTTAAAATTTAATGGTGCAGTTAATAAAGGAATCAGAGGAACAATTTTAAATGAAAAATCTAGATTTTTCACTTATAATAATGGTATTTCTACAACAGCTAAAAGTATAAATACAATAAAAAATGATACAGGTTTATTAATAACCTCATTTACTGATTTACAAATCATCAATGGTGGACAAACGACAGCTACTCTTGCAGCGACAAATATTAAAAATAATGCAGATTTATCAGGAATCTTTGTACAAATGAAATTAACAATCTTAAAAGATACCGATCCTGAATTAATCAGAAATATTGCAAGATATGCAAATAGTCAGAATAAAGTAAAAACTGCAGATTTGAATTCTAGCCATCCTTTTTATGTGAGAATTGAAGATTTTTCAAGAAAAGTCTATGCACCTCTTGCAAGTGGTAATGTTGTTCAAGAAAAATGGTTTTTTGAACGAGCACGAGGACAATATGAACAACCAATGATGCAAATGACAAAATCGCAACAAAATGATTATAAACTAGTGAACCCCAAAAAGAAAAAGTTCACACTACCAGATTTGGCAAAATATATAAATTGTTCGGAGATGTTGCCTCATTTTGTATCTTGGGGCGGTGAGGTAAACTCAGCAAAATTCCATAGTAATATGGAAAAAATGTGGGCTAAAGACAATTCTTTCTGCAATGAATTGTTTTATAAAGAACTTATTGGTAAGAAAATCCTGTTTTCTTTTATTGAAAATATTATTTCAGACCAACCATGGTATCAAGAAAGGAGAGCTTATAGGCCTCAAATTGTAGCGTATACATTTGCTAAACTTGTTTATGAAGCTCGAGAAATGAAGAAAGATATCAATTATATCGAAATATGGAACCACCAAAGTGTTTCAGATGTATTTAAATCAGAAATTTCTAGAATAGGAAAATTAGTTTTTGATACAATATACGATGAAAATAGATCTACAGCTAATATTGAGACATATTGCAAAAAAGAAGAATGTTGGCAAATAATAAGCAAAAAAACATACGATTTGTCTGAAGCGATTGTGGAAATGTTAATTACTCCTTCTGAACAAAAGATAGAAAAAGTAATTGCTAAAAAAGAACAAAGATTTACCAATGGTATCAGTGATGAGATTTCTGTATATGAAAAAGGAAGTAAGTATTGGACGTCAATTATTGAAAGAGGAAAATCTCAAGGCGTATTGAACTATAATGAAGAAAAACAACTTTTAGCCGCTGTCAATTACTGCAATGGCAAATATATACAATTGAGCTCATATCAAATAAAAGAAATTGTTAAAATAATGGATAAACTTAAAGAGTATATGATTGAATAAAAAATCCATAAATATGTATCAGGATAAAGTATGATTAAATCTCATTAAACCAATTTTCATCTATTTGGACTTGTTCAATAATATTTACACCCAAATTATATTCTTTAAGAATATGTGTTAATGCAATACCATCAATTAAATCAATCATAATCGCGCCATCGCGACGGGCTTCTAATTTGGCATCTTTAGAAAATATACCTGTAGTAATTATGATTCCTTTATCTGCACGCCCCATGATTGCACCTCTAAAATCTCTAATAACAGAGGAAGGGACAGTATAATAATTTTTATCCCGTTTTTGTCTGTAAATGAGCAATCTCGTCTAAATCGTAGCAAAATGTCGTTGGCAAGTTGCGTTTTAGGGGCTCCCGAATAAGAAAATACACCGCATAATATAAATAGTTAATGAGTAAAACGACTATTTATGAAAGGAAAACATTATGTGGTATGTAAAACTCAATGACACAATTCTCCCAACTCCGTATCAATTCTTTAGTGACTGCCTGTCTGAATGTCAAAGATTGAAGCAGACAATGATTGCGGTTTGTACTGAACCTGTTTTTATTAACTAATTTGATGATAAGGAGATAGTGTTATGTTAAAGAATTTTGAAAATTGGTTGTTGGAAAATAAATACTCTGCTTTGACTGCTGCGGATTATATGGGACGGGTTGAAAGATTATGCCGGAAAGAAGGTTATACACTCGCTCATCTGGTTGAAAATATCTCTTCTATCTTGCCTCAATATGAAACAGCCGGCGAAAAATCTAGTTATGGTAAAAGAAGTCATACAAGCGTTCGTCAAGCCTTGAGAAAATTCAAAATGTTTCTTGCTTCTGAAATATCTGCCTAAGAGGTGTGTTATGACAGATATTAAAACCTTAAATGACAATCTTCGTAAACATCTTATTGGTGGAAGAGTAATGTTAACTGCTGGTATAAATGCTAAATCACAAGATGATATTGCAAGAATTTTATCCAAAGTCAGACAGTTTAATCATTTTACCGAAGCTAACGATCCTTATAATGAACACGATTTTGGTAGTTTTGATTATAAAGGTGAAAAGATATTCTGGAAAATAGATTACTATGACAAAAACTATCAATACTTATCAGAGGATCCAAGCAATCCTGATGTAACCAACAGAGTTATGACCGTTATGCTGGCAAGCGAATATTAAAGACCAAAGACTCATTTTTTGACCCGTGGATAACGATTTTGCTTTTGGTATAGGTTTTATTACTTTTATCAAATCCAACTATCCACGGGTTGTTTATTGAGGCATAAACATAATAATACCTATTTACAATGAGTTATAACTATCGAAAGGAATCTGATAATGTTGTAATGTCGCGATTCTTGGAATTTGTAAAACAGTTTTTTCAATTATTTTTCCGTTTCTAATTTGTGAAAAATAACTTTTAACATGCTTATGTCAAAGGTTGTAAAAATAAATTGTCTTTGACGTCAAAAACTTTTTTAGCAACCTCTTGCCCTTGAGGGCAACAGGTTAAAATCAATGGTTATTATGTGGTAGATAAAATAAATCGTGAGATAAAATAATCCGGTCACTATCAAATCTATCATCAAAATAAACTTTCATCTCTTTGGTACAATATTTTTCTACTTCGTCTAAATGCTTTTCTATCAAATCAAGCTTTAAACAATAACCAGGTAATCCCAACTTTATATTTGTTTTTAGAATAGCATTTTGTAATTCTTGCTCTTCAAATTTGCCTTGGTTTAATAAAATATGATAATGCCAGTCGTCAGATGTCCCGTTTTCTGCAAATACAATAAAAAGCAAATGATGTTTATTCCAATGCTTGCCTAATAAACTTCTTTCAAAAATCTTCATAATCATTCTTAGATGACTGTTTGATTTGAATTCATCAGTATTAGACCAATTTTCAGGTAAACGGATTGTCAAAAAATGTGTTGGTTGATAAATTCCGGTTATCCAATTATTCAAAATACTTTTAATATCATCAGATTGTAAATATCTTGTTTTTTGACCGCAGGACTCAGTTGTTTCATTTGGTATAGGTTTAATTACTTTAGTATCAATCTGTTTACCACGGGTTGATTTTTGATTCTTTATGCTTGTGTTTTGACTAGGATTTGCAGGATTAGAACATTTACGGATAGATGAGACTGCATATACGATTCCGTTCATATAGTTTATAAATCGACCTGAAACTTTACCCGCACTACCAAAAGTAAAAATATTTCCATTATCCGTATAAGAAGAAAAAGGATACTTATTATATATAGGAATAGTCAAACCAGATACAAAAACATCATAACAACTTAAAGGATTAATATTACCAAATTCATCATATACAGAAGAAAAAACAAAATTATTATCAAAAGAATTAATATTACAGATAGGACTAATACATAAGGAAGAAATACAATCACCAACACACTTCTCCAACCTTGTCGCCGGACCCAATGACGCGATACCTGTTGCTTTTCTCTTTGGTTTAATTGTATTGGTGTTTATATGGTTACGCGTCATCTGCTTACTTGGCGACATGGACTTCATACCTTCTGTTGTCATTGGTGATACATGGGGACGATAGTCATAGTGTATCTGGTTTGACATCTGCTTTCTTAAGGTTTGAAGTAAGGTGTTATTCTTCATTTTATACCTTCTTTTTAGTATCTTTATTTAATGTTATTTATTCTTAAGTATTTAATTTTATTGGTATTTATTATTTTTAATTTTATTTATTTTAAGTATAATAATAACAAAGGACGCACTCAAAGCTTCCTTGTATCCCGAGCTAGTCAAAAATAGCTTAAATGATGGCATTTGACGCTTTCGCACACATCATTTTCGGTTTGATGATACAATGTTATAGAATTGCGTTTTCGGTTGGCTTTGATGAAAAAATTTCTAAATAGTATATTTTTTTGCGTACTTTTGAGATTTTTCGATGTATATATAAAGAAAGAATAAAGTAACTTTAACCTCTTGCCCTAAGGGGCACAAGGTTGAAAAAAGAAAAGGAGAGACTGTTACATCTCTCCTGTTTATTAAAAATATAATAATTAATTACTTTGGCATTGTTTGTAGAAGGGCTTTGACATGCAAAGGAGCAAAACACTCGCCTAAGACATCACGAATGAGCTGCTCATCATTTCTGGCCCATAATGGAATGAACCAATTTTCAGTCAGTCCTGTTAACAGAATAACCTCTAAAACGGTTAAACAACGATTATCCCGATAATGACAGGTTCTAAAGCCGGTAATGCTGGCACTTTTTTGGACGATTGTATTAGCTGGTTTATCAGGATCAATACGACAAGCAACATGTTGAGGTTTAAGCTTTTTACATGGAACACCTTGTGTTGATACAAAAGGAATCCTATCGCTTGATTTTGTATAATCATGAATATAGGCAATCTGGCATATTGGCAAATAAGGACCATTCTGAAAAGGTATATGGCTCCGTTCTCCAGCTTCAACACTAGGGAGGTGGTCAATAGTTTGACGGACAGTTACATAATCTTTTTCCTCGCATTCAATCGGATGCTTCCATATTCCGATACGAGAAATTAGAAAAATAGTTCTGCGCCTGTGTTGAGGCGTTTTGAAGCCTGCCGCATCTTGCACTTTAACCTCAATATGGTATCCCAAAGGCTCCAATTCATCACGTATACGTTGTTCAACCGTTCTCGTATCATCATTCAAAACCGCATTCCTGAACTCCAATGCATTTTCAATCCATGCGTTTTCTGCCATCGTTAATTTGATAAATTTAAGAATATGCAAAAATAAAAAAGCTTCCTTTGAATGCAGATGTTGTTTGCCGGCCTTGGAAAATGGCTGACAATTTGGGGAGAAAGTTGCCAAGCGGCAACCTCCTTCCTTAAATTTCCGAACCAGATAAGAAAAAACTTTTGGATCGGTAAAACTTCCTTGAACAATGTCTGCATTGGGGAACTTCTCTTGGCTCCATTTGGCACGGATTTTGTTAAGTTCGTTTCCTAAAACACATTCAAAACCAAGCTCTTCAGCGAATTCAAAACCAACAGAGGCACTCATAAAACCGGAAAAATATTTAATCTTATTCTGCATTGGTAATCTCCTCAGCGGAAGTTTGCACTTTTTCGGTATTAATGAGGTCCAAAATGGTTTCATCTGGATACATACGACGAATTAAGCTCTCATAATAAGCATGACCGTTGTTTTCTCCGATTTCTTTTTCATAAGCAACTGAGCTAGCCTTGTATGTGAATGACGGTTTGAACTCGCCCTTCTTACCAACTAAGAGCATGCGGTGCATATCTTGAAAATATTTTCCGCCTTTTTCACGTTTATTTCTGATAAAAACCGAACAGTCTATGTATTCAAAACTATGGTTATTCATAATATTGATAGCAGCGGCAAGCTGAGATTTATCCGCCCATATATAAAACAAGGCATTATCATTCGCAACTTGAGATAAGTCAAAATTTTCATCAAATTTGTTGAAGTCAGCGTAAATAATATCATATTTACCTTGTGGAATTTCTTGGTCCTGTATGTATTCATCATCGCAGGCACAAGCTAAAGCTTCTTCTTTGGCTTTTTTTAGCTTTTTTTCTTTTGCATCAACAAATTTTAAAGCATGCGTAAGCGTCGGGATTTCATCATTAAGGTTGGCAAAGTTCTTTTCTTTATCAACAGCTTCAACTGTTAATGAACCCAATCGTCTGCCCTGTTTGTGGGTCAAACCAAAATCTTCTTCTAAAATTTGATCTTTGTTTCGATGTTGATCAGGATATAAATCGCTGCGGTTTCCTTCATGGGTTTTAATACTATTAATAGCCAAACTTAATTTTAATGCGGCGTTAAGCACTATAAAACCTTGTTCTTTTGCTTTTTGATGAAGGACATGATATTCTTTGGCAGAGATATTTCGCTTGTTCAAAATCTTTTTTGCAGCATTGACAGCAGCAACGCCAATGTTGATAAAGTTATCCAATTCTTTAGGGTCACTTGGAATGATGAGAGAGTGATTTTCTTCTGGAATTACAGATAAATTAGCAGAAAATTTTTCTTCTTGACATTCATTGGCCGCTAAAACCACTTGATAATTTAAGTCAGTACATTCCGCTTCAATTTGCTTATCATCAAGCGTTGGAACGGATGCACTTGCTGCATTATTTTCATTTTGTAACGGTGGCGGAGTAAAATCTCCGTCACCATTATCGTTGACATTGTAACCAGAAAGATTTTCAGCTTCCTGCTCGGTTAATGTTGAGGAGGCTTTAATCGTTTCTGCCTCATCATAGATTTCAGCCTTAATGGCTTCTTTTGCTGTATTCATTTCAGTAATCCTTTCATTTGAATACAAAAAATAAAAAATCCAAGTATGAAACTTGGGGTTAAGAAGGCCGAGACTGAAAAAATCGTTTACAAATAAAAATATTTGCGTTATAAACTATTTGTAGGAAATAGTTAACCAGATTTAACAATCTCGGCTTAACTTTTAAAACTGACTAGATATGCGTCAACATATTTAGTCTTTTTTTTGCTTTAAAAGCTTTGTGGCATTAGCCAAAAATTCGTTTGTTTTTTTAATCACCTGCCTTTCATTAAGTTTACGAATCGCATGCTTGCCGAAATTTGCCAATAATGCTTTATGATTTATTTCGTATTTACAATCTCTTATAACTAAAAAGGTTTATTTTTTATTATTTTTTCAACTCTTTTTACGATTCTTTTTGTATTACTTTTTATATTAAATGTAAAGTGATTTTTTTAATTTTATTATTTTTTATTTTTTTATTTTTTTATTTTATCAGTTTACTTTTAAAATATTGGTCATATAATAGAGTAAATTAATATATTTAAAGGGGGCTGAAATGACTAATGAAGGACAGATAAAAAAAGTACAAAAGCTTTTTGATGCTGATGATTTATCCGATATAAAAGAGAAGGATAGGATAAAAATCGGAAGAGGCAAGCAAGATGTTTTCGGTCAGCAGCTTATAGAGCTGTTTATACTGGCTAAGGATGCCGGTATTGAAAAATTGACTGTCAATCAGGTTACTGTTGCTTATTATCGCCGATATGTTGAAAAAGATGGTTGTAAGGTAAAAAGCAATGTGCAGATTATGAATAAATTGTTCGCAATGGCCACAAATGGTAAATATCCCTTGGAGAAAGTTGAAGGAGAACAAGGAACTTATCGCTTAAAGTAAATAATAGGACTTAAAGTGTGACATTTTAAACCTCTTGCCCTTGAGGGCAAGAGGTTATTTTTATAAAAGATTGGCTTTAGATTTTATTTTCTGATTCAATCCATCTACTGAAAAAGGCTAGGACCATTTTAAGGCTCGCACGTAAAGGCCTCTCTCAATTTTGGTTAGTCATTTTTAAGCCTAACCGGTACGGGCTGGTAGGTAGGTGTATCCCTGCCAGAGAGTATGGGTGTGGCAGCCGGCAGGTCAGAGCCGCAAGCCATAGCCCTTGAGCCTGACTATTTGAGTAAAAATAAACTGTCGTCAACATCAAAAACTTTTCTTTTAGGCTGGTTTCAAATCCGACTTTGGATAAATGATAATTACCAAAGGCTATGAAAGACTGTCTTTGATTAAGCTATTGAAAAATAAAGAAAGTTATAAAAAGTAGTCCGAAGATGATTCATATTTAAGCCTGTAATGATATAAATTTTCGGACTCGGTTAAGTTATTGATTTATAAAGAAAAAATCGCCAAAAATGGCGATTTTTGAACTGTGGCTGGGGTGGCTGGATTCGAACCAACGAATGTCGGCACCAAAAGCCGATGCCTTACCACTTGGCGACACCCCAATATGTTCCGGCCGGTAAGCTGCCGGGCAGATCGATAACGTCTGCAGGCTTATATTTATGCTAAAATTTTTATTATTGCAAGACTTTTTTCTTTGCCTTTGCAAAAAAGGTTTTCACTTTTATTTCAGCAGCTGTTTTTTCTTTTCTTCGCGAGCCTTGAGAATGTCGAGGTCTCTTTCCGTGGCGATCCTGTCCAGAATGGTTTTAACCACCTGATCCAATTCGTGATTTTCCCGATAATCGGCGTGCAGCGCAAAGTTGACACGGTTGTCAACCAGCAGCCGCAGAGCTTTTTGTTTACTGGTCGCGCTTTGGTCATATACGGCAATGGCGTTGCCGCCGCGCTCTTTTGTCAGTTTCATTGACGGGATGTCGGTCATTCCGTCGCCGAAATAAATCATCCGTTTGAACGGAATGGGGCGTTCTTCATCGGGTGTAAATTCATTTACTGCAACGTCATCGTTTTTGCCCAGACCTTTGTTGATTTTGGAGAGATATTGGGTTTTGATGCTGTAATTGATGACCCGTGCCGGCCAAACCGGAGTGCCGTCAGCGCCGAAAGCATAAGAACAGGCAAAAATATCTTTGAAATACTTGCTGACTTCGGTTCCGGCCATAATCTCTTCGTAGCCTGATGATATGATGTAATGTTCGATTTCCAAATCAAGCGAAGCGCCGAAACGGTTAATCCGCTCAAACCATTCCAGAACGCCGGGAAAATAAATCACGCCTTTCCCGCATTCCTTCAGATTTTCTTTCGTCAGGCGAATGCCCATTTCTTTGGCTGTTTTCATAAAATAATACATACTGCCGGTCACTTGGTCGGCGCCGTTTTCACGCGACCATTGGTTGGCCTTGGCCCAGAACTCGTCCGGCGTCATCCCGAATTGCGGAATCAGGCAAAAGTCCTGCATATACTGAGTGCTCAGGGTTTCATCAAAGTCATAAATCAGAGCGACTTTAGTCTTATTATTTTGCATTTTTGATTATCTCCGCTTGCTTTTTGGAATTTATTATTATACAAGTAAGAAGTTAATTTTTTACTAGTTTTAAAAAGAGGAAATTTCGAAATGGTTGCAAAGACAATGGACCAGCTGGTCTCCTTATGTAAACGCCGTGGCTTTATTTTTCAGAATGCCGATATCTACGGCGGCATGCAGGGGGTTTATGACTATGGTCCGTTAGGCGTAGAATTGAAGAACAACCTGAAAGCGGCCTGGTGGCGGGCAATGGTCTATGAACGTGATGATATCGAAGGACTGGATGCCGCTATTTTGACTAACCGCAAGGTTTTGCATTATTCCGGCCATGAAGACACTTTCTCTGACCCGATGACCGACTGCCGCAAATGCAAAGGGCGTTTCCGCGCTGACCACATTAAAGACGGAAAGTGCCCGAATTGCGGCTCGACAGATTTGACCGAACCCCGTCCGTTTAACCTGATGTTCAAGACGACGGTCGGCCCGGTTGATAATGCGGAAAATCTGGCTTATCTGCGTCCGGAAACCGCACAGGCAATTTTTACCCAATTTAAAAACGTGGTTGATTCCACCTCGCGCAAGCTGCCGTTCGGCATTGCTCAGATCGGCAAATCTTTCCGCAATGAAATCACACCGCGCAACTTTATCTTCCGCGTCAGGGAGTTTGAACAGGCCGAGCTGGAATATTTTGTTATGCCCGGCGAAGACGAAAAATGGCATGAAATGTGGAAAGAAGCCCGGATCAAATGGTGGGAAGAGCAGGGACTGCCGCGCGAGCACATTAATATTTATACCACGCCGAAAGAAGATTTGGCTCACTATGCCAAAGCCTGCTATGACATTGAATATCAGTTCCCTCACGGTATGGAAGAACTGGAAGGCATAGCCAACCGCACCGATTATGACCTCGGCAACCATACCAAAGGGCAGGATGAATTAAATCTGACCTCGCACTGTCATCCCAACAGTGAATCTACCACCAAGTTGTGCATTCGTGATGATGACAGCAATTCCTGGGTCGTTCCTTTTGTGATTGAACCTTCGATGGGGGTTGATCGCGGCGTTTTGGCTGTTTTGACCGAAGCTTATGAAGAGGAAGATCTCGGCAATAACAACAGCCGTATTGTTTTGAAACTGAAGAAACATCTTGCGCCGATAAAGGTCGCGGTTATTCCGTTGAAAAAGAATAACGAGCAGATAATGGCCAAATGCCATGAAATCAAACAAAATCTGCTTAAACTGGGGATTGGGCGCGTTGCGTTGGAAAATACCGGAAATATCGGCAAAGCCTACCGTCGCCACGATGAAGTCGGTACCCCGCTGTGCCTGACGGTCGATTTTGAAACCATTGAAAACCAACCGGAATCCGTAACCGTCCGCGATCGTGACACAATGGAACAGCATCGCGTTAATATTGCAGATCTGCCGGCTTATTTGCGGGAATATTTTCTGAGTTAAAAAAAGCTCCCTTTGGGGAGCTTTTTTTTAACTGCCGTAATAAGGAACGAAAGTAGCATGTACGTCATCTGCATCTATAGTTATCCTGTCACCCTCTGAGACATTGAAATAGAAAAAGGACCGTTGTGTTACGTCACCGGTTAACGAACCGATTTTTTTGCCGTTGATGATGATAAAAGCGCCATAATTTCTAATGTCATGAGCATGTCCGATAACAATTCCGTTTTGATAAGCCGGCCAATCCTGTTTTCCCGGAATATCTGATGCCCAAGCCCAATTTAATTTAAATTGATAAAATGTATCAGCTTTTTTAGTGCAGTTAAAATAGGAGGTGTTAAAGGGGCACTTGAGAGCTGGACTGAGACAGTCAGAGGTGCTTCCGGTATAAGTATATCCCAGTTCGGCACACGAAGGCTGAGCGCCGCAGGTCTGGGCATAAGCGTTGCCGACAATCGCCGAGGTTAAAATGCTCCCCGCCAGTAAAATTGATAGTTTCATCTTCTTTCTCCTTAGTGTTAAATTTCTGTTATCCGACTAGTTTCTCTCACTGCCTTTAGCGGCTTTTTTTTCTTTTGTCGTCATTACCAACTTTTCCTTTCTTATCGTCATTTCCTGACATTTTCCTTTCTCTGCCGTTATCCCCGACGTCCTCCTCTTTTGGTCATTACCCGATATTCCCCTCTCTCTGTCATTACCCGACTTGATCGGGTAATCCCTCTGCCGTCGCAGCCAATTCTCAGGATGCCCCGGTCAAGCCGGAGCATGACTAGGTGGAATGACAATCTATGTTCCGCTCGGCCGTTCCGGAGCGA
>UMHO01005858.1_pt1 | contig 33216 bp, 56 predicted proteins | sample 1965561 | NCBI WGS metagenome assembly UMHO01 (sample SAMEA4836102, study PRJEB28245) | human gut metagenome | biome: gut microbiome; material: fecal sample | place: Denmark | collected 2008 | reverse complement strand
AGCAGGGGATGAGGGACTCGAACCCCTGTACCGCTTTTTATATAGAAGAAACTCTTTTCATGTACATGCAAAACATCGCATAAATACTGGATTCTTTACTTTTTCGATTACACCAAAAATGAAACATTTACACCATTATGCAACACGATGCAACACGAAATGCAACACGAAGATGATACAATATTCCCTCCCAGATTGCCAGTCTGGGAGGATTTTTCTTTTATTTTACCCTGAGTTTCTGTCCTACATAAATCTTGTTTGGATTTGCAATACCGTTCATCTGTGCGATTTTCTGGTAAGTAGTTCCATACTTAGCAGCAATACCAGATAAGGTATCTCCAGAACGCACCGTATAGTATACCGCACCGTTGCCTTTTCCGTTAATCTTGTCCTGCACTGCTTTGTACTTGCTTCCAAGTACCGCTTTCCTTGTTTCTCCGTTTCCATATTTACCCTGCATAGTCTCTTTTACTAAGGTATCTGCAGATGCGCTGGCAATGTGGTTAATAAAGTCCTGCACTTCCTGGTATCTGGTGCCGAGGGCGTTCTTTCTATCCTGTCCTGCACCATATTTACCCTGCATAACTGCAACTGCTAGGTCTAAAGTCGTACCGGATGGTGCAGGGCTTGGTGTTGGTGCTGGGGTTGGTTTCTGTTCTGTTGCTCCTGCATACTTATCCCAGGCTGTCGCATCCATATAAGCCTTATTCATGTCCAGATTGCCATTATAGCCTGGCAATCTTCCTGTACCGCTATACTGGTGGATAGCAAGGCTTTTAAATGCTCCATAGCCTTTTCCGTCTGTCCAAGGCTTATCTCTGTATCCATTTTGCGGTTTTGCGTTTGGATATTGTGCCATCCAAAGCGGATATCCTGCCTGTGCTACCGTTGTCCAATCATATTCTCTTGTAACGGATGCGCTTGTATACAGAAATGCTTTAACGCCTGTTTTCTGATATACTCGGTCTAAGAATTCTTTTGCCCAGGCAACACCAAGGGAAAGTTCTTCCTCCCAGTCTAATACCAGAATTGCTTTTCCGATATACTCCTGGACAGTTTTCACAAAAAAGTCTGCTTCTGCTGCTGCACTGCCCTTGCATCCTTTCTCTCTTGCATAATGGTACACTCCCACTTTCTTTCCGGCATTAATAGCCTGGTTCATGGCTCTAGTGTAATCTGAATTCACATATCCAGTTCCTCCGGTGGCTTTTACAATTACAAAATCACAAGGGACAGCATTTAAGTTAATTCCTTTCTGCCAGCTACTAATATCAATTCCGTTCATACTCATATTTTCTTCCTTTCTGCCGGTTGCGCCGGCGCAATCATAATTAATCTACAACTTCCCATTCTTCCGAAAACAATTCAATCATTGTTTCTTTCCATGGGACACGACCAAATCGGCTTTCTACATACAAATAGGGGGCTGTCATTTTGCTGTTTTCATCTGGGAACTGTGCGCGAATGACTACATCTGGTTTCCAGTTTGGTAACCTCATTCCCATGCCACGTTTTACCAGTTTCAAGGCATCTCCAAAACTCATTCTTGCTTTTCCTCCCAAAATTGGGGTATTTTCAGTATCGGCAATCATAAATTCATCAGATGCCATGTTATCAAAGGTATATTTCGGTCTTTGAGTGTCCAAAAGACGTATTGCTGTTCCTTCTTTTGTATGCATAATGATTTCATCATTTTCCCACGCCCAGTATCCCGCCCAGTTTGGCAGTTTTACTTTATACCCTTTTCTCATTGCATTAAGTGCTTCTCTAAAATTCATTCCCATATATTTCCCTTTCTGCTTTTCAGCTTAACAAAATAGAGGGCTCTATTTGCCCTCTGCAACCTCTGGAATACCTGCTACACTGGTAAGTACGCTTACCACGCCTGCAACTACTGCACTGGATACTACCATTTTCCAGTCCACTGCGGAAATAACCGCTCCTGTGCCAATCACTGCAACGGCTGTCTGTGCCATGGTTTTCACTGCCCGGATTCCTGCCGCTTTTAACCATTTCTTTGTATCTACAGATACTTTCAATACGCAATTCTTAAACATACTCATTTCCTCCTTTACATGCCAATCTGGGAAAAGATAAATCCGACTGTAACGCTGATCACTGCCGTTAAGACATATCCAACGACTTTTCTCCACATTTCCCCGTCTCTGCTCTCTAATTCTTCCAGTCTGGTTTCCTGCCTGGACTGGCTCTGTGCCATCTGCTCCACAGACTGAGCAAGACTCTGCACGCTGGCAGTTAGTTCCCCAATCTGCCGGACAGTTTCTTCCAAATCGCCCAGCCTGTGGTTCATTCGCTTGTGTTCATCTTCCATTCTCCGGCGGAATTCCTCATGCTCCGCCCTGGTAATAGGTGTGTCCATATGCTATCTCCTTTTGTTTTTTCTGCAATAAAATAAGACCCATTAAGGTCTTGCACGTATTTCCATATGTATTTCCTTTCCTGTTTGCTAAACTATATAATCCTTTAGTTTACTGCATGATCTCTTTCCAGATTTCTGCTCCGACACCGAATGCTCCCGGTTCCCAGACGTTGTTATCTACCATAGACTCCCATTTCTTACCGTTATGCGTACATTTAGAGCCTGTCTGCCATTTCACAGGTGGAATGCCATTATAAGGTTCCCATGCAGGACATTCTTCTGTGACTGGAGGTTCTGGTTCCGGAACTACTGTACCACCACTTTCTACAGTTTCCTTGATTTTCTGTACTGTAGCACTTAAAGCTGTTACTGTTTCTTCCAGTGTAATATGCTTTTTAGAGAGTTCTTCAATCTGCTTCTGCAATGGGGCGTTTGAATTTTCTGGATTAGCATTTGCCTGAGCCAGTGTAATAAGTTCATCTCTCTGCTCATCTGTAATTTCACTCTGCACCCACTTTGTATCAATTTTCTTTAAGATATCCCCTAAAGAGTACTCTTTAGAATTAATTACATTTTTAAAAATTTCGTACATAAACATCTTCCTTTCTTATAATAATGCAATCTGTGTGTTCACGATTGCTTGATTAAGCTCTTCAAATTTCTTGTCTATGTATTTCTTTGTGTCTGCAATGTATGTAAGTTCCATTTCTGCATCTCCATTGTTAGATACAAAGGTCGTAGGGTAGTTAGTGTGTAAGGATTTAAAAGAAGAAATAGTTTCCAGTGCAAGGTCATGTTCTACTGACGTCTCAAGCACTCCGCATACTTCAAAATTAGTCCCTATTTTTTCAAATAAAGTGTTGACTTCTTCCAGTGTTTTAGTTGAATCCTTATAATATATTCCGTCAGCTGCTAAAGCAAATGTATTATCTTCCTTATTTCCCCAAGTGCTCCATTTTGCAATAGAAGAAATAGCAGGAATATTGCCTCCCTTAAATATTTCTCTGAATATTCCTATGTCAAATACTGAACATCTGCCATTTTCATCTCTTTTGTTAAATACAACCTGTTTAAGAGGTTTTAGCTTTTTTACTCTTTGTATATACTTTCCACGTTCTAAATCAATCTCATCTGTTACCCACTGTTGTCCTGTGCTGTCTGTATAGTTTCCATCTAATTCCACTTTGATTCCTGGCAAGCCGTTTGGAGTGGAAAGAGTGAGCGACTGGTTAAAATACGATTCATAAGGCAATACGCTTTCTCCATGATTTAACATAATGTCATAAAACTCTGCACTTTGTCCGCTTTTGTTTATGTCAAATCTTAAATATATTCTATCTCCTTCTTTTATTTCGAATTGTGTCCAATTTTTATTTCCAGTAGAGTGAAAACGTGTACTACCATTATTGTGTATGCAAACGAACATTTCTACTGTATCTGTTCCATTTGTAGCACCAAAAGGTTTGTTACTATTATAAGATAACGTATATTTGCCAGGTAAAAGTCTCAGCATATCGTCTGGTTTATTTATAATATTAACTATCGCTTCTTTTCCAGTAGAAATCTTACTGTTAAATATAATTTTATTACCAGATGCCGACAAGGATAAAGTTGTATTATCAACTTCATATTTTTTTACAGCATTGATATCAAACAAATTCCCTGTATTAATCTTGATATCAACATTACCTTTCTCTCCGACATTCACAATTGGAACCGGTGCATCCAGTGACGGAACACCGTTCTGCTCACTCTTACCGAATACTCTCAGATTCTGAATCGGCAACTTCGCACTGTCGGTTACGTCAAGTGGTGTTCCACTTGCAGTTTCTACGATTGCATCTGCTTTCCTGTTATCCAGTCCAACTATATCTTCCTTTAGTTTAGCAATGCCCGTTTTATTTTCTTGTATCTGCTCCCGGTCTGCCATAATCTCCTGTGCAGCACCTCGCACAGCCTGTACCTGCTTTTCTCCCTCTGCGGAGACATTCCCGGCCTGGGTTGTTCCTTCTGTCTGTACTGCCTCGATAGCTTCTGTCTTTGCTGTCTCTACCGCCCTTGTAGCCGTACCCTGTGCCGCCTTAACAGATTCTACAGCATCATTTCCGGCAGTTTGCACACGCTCTGTCTGTGCCTGTCCGGCATTATTTACATCTGCAAGGGCTTGCTGTGCTGTAATGCCAAAGTCCTGCACAGTCTTATCTACAGCATTCTTATTGTCTAAGATTTCCTGCCCCATCTGCTGTACAAGTTTCTTAGCCTGTTCTACCGCAGTCTTGTCTTGTCCTGTCTTCTGTGCTGCTAACTCTGCATTTCCTTCGGCTGTTTCCGCTCCTGCCTGGGCTGTTTCTGCCCTTGTAGCAGCTTCCTCAGACTTTTGTTCGGACAGAGCTGCATTTGTAGCGGATGTCTGTGCCTGTTTCGTAAGACCCTCTACCTTTTCTACCTGTTCGCCTATCCCGGATACAGATTCTACAAGTCTTCCGACCTCTTTTCTGTCTGCATCTGTCTTCTTAGAATCTTCTCTTGCCTGCTCCGAATAATATTTCGCATTATCCTGTAACCTTTCCGGCAAGTCTTCACTGCCATGTGCCCAGCCTTCTGCCTGCCTCTCTGATTCCGCTGCCGCTTCCATAGCTTCTCGGACTGTTTCCATCACTTCATGGAAGATATCTGGATTATCCCCGCCCCCAGGGACCTCCGGCTTTGGTCTTGCCTTTACTCTCAGCGTAATCCTGTACTCCGTCTGGCCGCTGGTTTCGTCTGTAATGTAGATAAAAGCATAGATACTGTAATCGTCTTCGGTATCTCCATTTTCCAGCATGCTGTCCGGAATCGGTACGTCCGTTACCCCGTCCTTAGTAATTCCAATACGGGTTTTGGATGTTCCTCCCGTTTTCTGCAATGCAAAGTGTATCTCTACCGCCGGAGGGAGATTAAGTCCCTGGATGCGGAGGATTTGCCCATAATCGTACTGGTCCAGTTCTTCGTACTTGCTTATTTCCTTTTCCCCTGGTTTAAACGCTACTATTACCATATCGTACTCCTTAATAAAGAATAATTAATCGCACCTTGCGGTTTGTTAGTTTTTCTGTACTCTTCACCGCAACCGTAGCCTGTTCTTGTTCCCATGAACTTACTGCGCATTCAAACGGGGCACCTCCGTCCGCCTGTGCAATTACTACCTTCGGAGTTTTTGGGCATTTATATTTAATCGTCAAAGGTTTTGTTTGCCCTGCTTCAAGCGTCATAGATTCGCTTGCCGCAAGCATGACACTCAAAGAATTCATGTTTGCAACCTCCACCATGCTATCAATGCCCTCGATTGCAGTGCCATTCAGCCGCACCCGGCAAAATGGTTTCTGGCTTACGGATACTCCTGTACGGATATCCATGTTATTGATAGCCGGATCTTCTGCACTTCCGGAAGCTGGCGTTCCGGTTACTACCTTAAACTGTACATCCTCTACCCCGGTATCTTCGTCTCTTGTATACTCCAACACAACGATATCTCTTCTTAACTTCCCCTGTGTACCGGACTGGATAGAAATGTTCTCGGATTCTCCGTATGCGATATATACTTGTCTTCCGTCTATTACCGCCACACCGTCTTTTACTGTAATCTGGTTTGCAGTCTGAATTGTTGTCTCCATTTTATTTCCAACCGGAAGGATTGCCGCATCCCCAAAAATTCCCCGATTAAAGTCCGCCCACTGCTCTGCGGTCACATGGTCTTTCCCTTTGTATCCTGTTACAAGTTTTACTGCCATTATTCTTCTCCTTCCACTTTATGTTCTATAGTTATAGTTCCATTTTCTACACTTACAATCTTTTGCACTACCGGTTTCTGCATATATAATCCGGTCTCATAATCTCTTCCAGCAACAATATCACCAATCTGGACATCAATCCCCTGTACCTTCATTTTCATTTTTTTTGAGTTCATTCGCTCTTTTAAACGTTTCCCCCCGTTGGATATTAAATCCTCCAGGGTTTCTGCACTGCTGTAGTCATATACCTCTGTGCGCTCTTGTAAGCCTGTGTAATACTTCTTGTCCTGCAAGATACTTCCGTCCAACTGTGCATACAAATGCACCACCTGGCGGTCTTTTAATTCCCCTTTGCCAAGACAGATAAGGTGGTTGATTCCACGCCTGGATTCTTGCAGATTGATAGATATTTTACTGTCTTGTGAAAACTCGATTTCTTCTGACAAGTTTTGGATAGGAACAGCGGAAAGGACAACAAAAAAAGGCTCATTCGGGCCTCCCTGCTGAATCTCTATGTTAATCCTTGCATTTTTCTTTTCCAGCATCTTGCCAAATCCGGTTAAAGCATCTGTGTAGCGGTCAAGTTTGTAGTTCTCTATCGTAATGCCGCTGGGGCTTTCCGGAATAGTAAAAAACTGGTCATAAGAATTTTTCAGAAGTTCCCTCATGATATCGTGAGCATCCCCGGAAACGATACGGTAGTCTTCTCCCGCAGGAGGTTCTATTACAATTTCCTGTAAAAATCTGCGGAAGGAGTTTCCTGTCCAAGTCTCCTTGCTGCCATTCGTCCAGGAATCAAGTTCCTCAATCAATGCTCCGTATTCCGTCCCCGGGCAGATCAGGTACATGCCGAAATCTAAGAAACCTCTTTCGCACGTCATTTCTACATCATTCGTGTCCCCGATATCAAAATCTATCGTTACATTGTCTTGAATTTCTCCAAGTTCCATCTTATTCTTGTCGCAAATCAGAAACTCCATTTTGGTTCGCTCCTTTCATCTAACAGGGTAAGGTCTATTCCGTAGCTTCCTGGCCAGGTAACCACGTGTGCCCCTGGCGGTATTTTTTTGAATACAGAGATTATTTTCTCTCTGGAATTGTACAGAGAAGTCACCTCTCCCAGCCTTCCAATCTTTAAAATAGTTCTATCCACACTGTTGATTACCATGCGTTCCCCTTCGTAGATAGTGGTGTATACGGTATAAGGATGCCCGTTAATCATCACACTTGGATTGTCCGCAAACCCATAGATAGTAAGGATAAAATTACTGTCTGCAAAGGAAGGATTCTCTATCGTTCTCCGTCCGTAGCTTGTAGGGACAAAATCAAAGGGGAACCCAAACATAGGATAGGTAATTTTTATATTGGATGGTCTTGCGAAATCAAAAGGGAATTCCTTTAACACTGCATTATTCTCAAGTGCTTTTTCATTGTATATTTCTCCTGATATCACAGGATATTGAGTATCTTGTTCTTTCGTTGGAGGCTGCTGCGGGCGGAATTGGTAGGTGGTTTCTTTTATCCAAAATGGATAGTCTGTTGCAAGTCCAAATGTACAAGATATCATATAATCTGTTTCCCAATTTTCTTTTTTGCTTTCAACAAAAAAACACGATAAATAAAACTTATCAATATACAATTTCCCTGGGGACATATTCAGAACATCATATTCAAGTATTTCGGTAAGCTCGTTTAGTGTCTCTCTGGCACTTTTTTCTTTTTTTAACACATCTATATTGATATCTTTCTTAGAAATTTTTTTGCTAAATCCAATAATTTTATTAGCATTCTCCAGTACTTCCCATTCATAATCAAGAATATCTGATACAAGCATTTTGTATGGTTTCTTATTTAAATTAATCTCAATTCCTGCGCTATTTACATATCTTATAATCATATAGGAATCCCTCCCCATTCCTTCACAGTTCTTCTTACCTGCCTATTATTCAAAACAATCGGTCTTTCGTTTGCTCTGTCCATAGCTCTTTCCTGTGCTTCTTCTATCTTTTTATAATCAATATTTGTTCCTGTATAATTATTTGTAACACTCCTGATTATATTTCCGGTTGTCGAAGGTACATTTGAAAGAACATCACCAGTCCCTTTTCTTAGTTTCAAAACTACACTGGATAATTGTTTATCCATAGAATTTATAGGTATATTCTTCTCAAATCCAATTCCCATACCAAGAGCCATCATCTTACCGATTTTGTCCCTGAATAATCTTGACGGGGAATGAATACCGAGTGCCTTTTTGGCTGCATTAAATGCGGATTTGGCTGCATTGATAGCAGCGTTTACAAGTCCGCCAACAGCACCGGCAATTCCATTTGCAATACCTTTTATTATATTGCTTCCAATACTTCCCCAACTAAAACTTGTAAATGCGTTCTTGATTCCAGAAACAATATTCTTTGCTTTTCCAACAATGTTGCTTATGCCACTTGCAATCGCATTCGCTAATTTCGAAACCGCATTCTTCCCGAGATTAGAAAGCGTACTCGGGAGATTTTTGATTGTATTTACAATCCCGTTTTGTACATTTTTCGCTGCTGATATAACAGCGGAAACCATGGATGTAATGCCATTTTTTAAAAATGTAATAATATTTTTTCCAAGTGTAGCCCAGTTGTATGCTGTGAACACTGCGACAATAGCTTGTACAATATCCGGGATATGGGAAATCAAGTCTGGAACTGCCTGTAGGATTCCAAGAGCAAGTTGTCCAAGAAGCTGCACACCTTTTGCTAAGATGGTTGGGAAATTATCATTTATTACATTGGCAAATGTAGTTATGATCTGCGGTACCTTTGCAATCAGAATAGGAATTGCGGTAACGATACCTTCAACCAGTTTTTGCAGTAATTCGAAACCTTTTTGTATCAAACCCGGAGCTGCTTCTGATATTTTATCTCCAATACCCTGTATAAAATCCAAAATCTTCGGCAATGCCTCTGGAATTGCTTCTACAAATCCGTTTATTAGATTTTGCAGGATTTCATATCCTTTTTGGAGCAGAATCGGAACATTTGTAGTGACAGCTTCTGCTATGAACTGTATTAAACTCAAGGCTACTGGCAGGATGTCCGAAACAGAGTCGAGCATCCCGGTAAGCAAAGACATTACGATGTTCTTCCCTGACTCTACCATTCTCTGCACAGTATCGCCAGAGAAGGCTTGCACAAGATTTTCCTGAATTAAATTCTTAACCTCAGGCAAAGTTTCCAAGAGCCTAGGAACAATTTCCGATAATCCTTTGATAACATTTTTCCCAGCAGTAACCATTGTCTCTGCCAGTTCTTTTGGTGAACCAGTTCCGTTCAGAAAGTTATCAAAGGCACCCTTCATTGCAGAAACTGAGCCGGATATAGTTTCAGAAGCTTCCTTCGATGTAGTCCCTGCAATTCCCATGTGTTTTTGCATTACACTAATTGCGTTTACGATATTTCCGAAGGATAAACTACTTCCGTCAACTGTTAGTCCAAGTTCTTTCTGTACATCTATCATTTTCGATGCATCTTGAACCAAACGCTGCATCTCTTCTTTTGTTCCACCATAGCCCAGCTTTAAATTGTCCAGCATGGTGTAATTCTGCTTTGCAAACCCCTGGTACGCATTCTGGATTAATTCCATGGACGTCCCCATCTTGTTTGCATTATCGGACATGTCTATAATCGCCCTGTCCGCATAATCAGCAGCCTTCTTCGTGTCACCACCGAGAGATTGCAATAATGACGCCGAAAAGCTTGTGACAGTCTCCATATAGGCATTAGCAGAAAGACCGGCTGTCTTATATGCTCTTTTCGCATTGTCAATGACACTCTGAGAACTGTTCTTAAACAGTGTCTCAACGCCACCTATATTCTGCTCAAGACTTGCATAGGAATCTAACGCTTTCTTTGTCATCACACCGAAAGCGGTTGCAACACCAGTAGCAGCCCCACCAATTACAGCAAGACCACCTTTCGCAATACTGCCAAGCTTTCTTACTCCGGAATTAAATCCTTTTTCAGAAATCTCAGTATCAAATTTTAATGAACCATCATAACCCATACTTATCCCTTCTTTCTTGGATAAACACAGGCTCATAGGCTCACTTCGGTGTTTATTTCTTTATCTCATTTTCTTTTTTACACATACGGCACTTGATATAAATACCACCTTCAAGACGTGCCGTATTATCATAAATAGCAAGCTTAACTCCGCAATATTTACACCGGAACCACTTTCTTTCTAAAGGCGGTTTTTCAAATTTTCTCACGCAAATATCTCTCCAATTTCATAATCAGACAGCATTTCTTCTGGAAGCTGAATAGTACTCTGTATTTTTCTTATTCTCTTCCGTTCTTCTTTATCTTTTACTGTGTTCAAATCAATTGACCGGTACATAATCCTCTGTTTTATCTCTGTATCATCAGAAAGACCATCAAATAACATTCGGAATTTCCACCAATGCATGTATTTTATTTCACATAAATCAATACGATAGTCCCTCAGAAATCCAGAAAGAATATATGGAAAATCTATTGAATAAGAAAAGAGTGGTTTGCATCTATCCGGCTCTCCACTCTCTGATTCTTCCTTATTCTTTTCCACCTTCATGGCTACAAACAAGCAAAGCTGCTCAATGGCTTCTGCCAGATCAGGAACATCATCAAGGAAATATTCGCATAAAATATAAACTTTATCCTGCTCAGATAATTCATCATCCTTTAGCATATCAAGTAATTTTATGTATTCCCGAAAATCTGTAACAATACGGATTTTCTGCCCGGATATCTCTATGCTGTCCGGGAATTCCTCATAAAACAGATTCATGTAATCACTTCTTTACTTTGTATTTTGCGAATCTGGAATTTCGTTTTTTATTGATTTCTTTCACCTGTTCGGTGCAGAAAGTAATAAAGGAATCATAACACTCTTCACATACCCTGGAATTTTTCTTACCATGAAATAATGCTTCCGCTGTCCCCTCTCCAAAGATATCGTCATACAACGTCCAAAACATTTCGCAATACTTCTTTGTAATTTCCGACAATTTCCCGGTTTTCTGTAATTCCTTTTCGATTCCTTCCAGTTTATCAAAGGCTTTTTCGTATCTCTCCTGGAAATCAGCATCTTCAAAGTCGACTTCCAATTCTACATCATTCCATTTCCAAAGGCTCATAGGCTCATCTCCTTATTTCAACCTGCATCATATGCCCCTGTGGCAAATGTTGCTTTTTTAAAGTCTCCTTCTGCAAAAGTCACGTTTCCGATTTCGATTTCAGACACCGCTTTCAGTGCTCCACTGTAAATCAGTGCATCTGTTCCGTCTCCGTCAGAATCCGGGACTACTGCATAAGTACGTTTTGTTGCGTGATATTTGTTTCCAGTGGAAGATTTCTTGAATAAATCCACCACCACAATATCGACATGAGTACTGTTTCCAGTTAATTCCCCATCGTGGATTTTTGCAATTTTCTCATGCACCGGATTATTAGAATATCGGTCAAAAGAATAGTCGATAGATGGAGCATATCCAACAACATCCGAAGTCTCTGTATCCATATCAACATACTGTCTGGAATACTCCTTCGGGTTCTTTGAATTTGTCATGGAAGTAAACCCTGTCATCCTCTCGAAAGACGCTGGCCCTTCCGGTGCAGCTGTATCCATGTAAGCAACTCTCTGAGAACGTTTTACTAACACTTCTTTTTCTCCTGCCATAATTTAAACCTCCTGTCTATAAATCAAGCGGCATTCTATACGATATCTGGCCTTTTCTTCGTCCACATCATATAGATAACCGCTGTTTAATGTTTCTACTTTAATCGGGATTTTATTTTCTCCCAATTCCGGCAGTATTCCTGCCATATCCTGTGTTTCCAGCCATTCTTCAAAATCTTGATAGAATCCGCTGTTTTCGATATTAATCCTGGCATCCTGGTCATATTCTTCTCGACTGGTAAAGGCAAACTGAAATTGTTTCTTTGCACCACCGTCTGTATATCTTTGTAGAACCGGGTCGCATGGAAGCGGGTCTATAGAATACTCCATGCCAGTCCCCAGGTAATCTACATTCACTCTCCAATTAGAAAGAAAAGGACAGGTAAGAATATAATCCCGGATGCTATTAATGAGATTTGACATACCGTGCAGCTCCTTTCAGAATAGAATCTTTGTGCCGGTTTTTCATCCGCTCAAACCAATATGATTTTTCTTTATGCTCATAGTATTGCCGGCGGGCATATGGGGCAATCTGATTAATTTCCCCGGAGCCGATTACGGTACCAAGTGTGGCGGATTTAATCAATGCACCTGTTCTTCTTGGTGTCTCTGGATTCATACGGCGGATACATTCGGAATCCACAAATTCCTGTGCATTAGCAAAACCATTTTCATAATTTGGTTTGAACCAGGGATTCCAGTCAAGTCTTGTAATTGCTCTACCCTTCAGATTCCCTTTAGTAACTGTATAGGTCGATATTGTCCCTCTCGGTGTTTCAACTACAAGCTTCTTCCCTTTCCCCATTACACGCCCACCACCTTTATGTGTGGATTTCCACCAAAAGTATTGTAATTTACGGATGTGATTCTTACTTTTTCTAGCCCTTCCAGGTCCTTCACAGTCTGCATCTTTACCCTGCATATCCCTTTCACGATATAATCGTCTTTTTCAAGTGCGATATTGGTGTTTGGAATACGAATGGTATATACATCTGCATTCTTCCTTCCATCTGTGGTAATGGTAGACTGTTCTTTTTTAAACCACCATGCCTCAGGGATATAAGCCATCTTCCAGGAATCCAATCTGGCCTTTGGGTCATATATCCGGTGAAAAACTGTAATATCCGTATTCGTTAGCATCCTGCATCAACTCCAAAATCCATCATTCCTGTGTGGCCGAGATACACATAGGCAATCTCATATAATTTTCTATCCTGTTCCTGATTTGTTTCATAGCTTACAGAATATCCATCTGTATTCTCAGATGTTTTCCCTTGTCTTTTCTCCTGCAAGAGAAGGAATTCTGCCATTTCGCACACTGCACACTTCGCCTGGTTCTCCCATGGCTCTCCTTCCCAATTGTCGGGAAGGTTGCCAAAGGTAAAATATTTCAGTCTCTGGTATGCTTTTTGAGAAATCCTTTTCCAGTCTCTTTCAGAGAAATTCGTGCCACCATAGGAATCTACATAAAATTCATACCCTATCTGCATAGTTCTCTCCTTATTCTGCTGCTGTGTGAACGTAGATAGCCACCTTCTTGTTGTCTTTCGCTTCTGCAATACCTACAGTACGATATCCAAATTTCCAAGCATCTGCATCCTGGTTAGCATCAGGTGTAATAATCTTGGATACGGTATGCTTCTGATTCTGAATTACTGCATTCTTGTCGACAATCAAGAAATCAATCTTTTTACCACCTGTTGTTGTAAATCCACCAGCTCCAGACGCTGTAAGAGTTACCTTATCGTAAAATCTACTTTCTGGTACCTCAATCACTCCAGCCCATCCATCAAGCACCTTCTTAGATGCTGTTGTGTCAAGGTCTTCAATATCTCCTTTAAGTTGTGTAGAGATATACAGATAACATGTTTCCGGCTTTGCCTCTGCATTTTTAATAGCTGTCTTGCCTTTTCTAATTGCAGCAATTCCAGCTTTCGCATCAGCGATTACAGCAGCCACTTTATTAGCGGATGGTGCATATCCTGCATAAGATGCAAGTCTCCAAGCATCAAGCTCCGGAACAACCTGTGTTCTCAAGAACTCTCCGGACAATCTTCCGAAGGCAACACCTGCAGATTCGATATTGTCCATAGCGTCCACAGTGAACATACGGCCACGATCATAAGTACACTTTTTAGTCTCGTACTCAAGTGTCACGTCACCTGCAACATATCCCGTCTGCTTATTATAATTTGCAAGACCGGACATAGTCATTTTCGGAATCAGAATCTCGTTTGCGTTTGCCCCCTCTTTTACAAGCTCATTCGGTCCGTCCAGAACCGCTGTAAGGGATGCCAGTTTATAAACTTCATCAAGCATAGTGGAATATGCTTTTCTTAATGCAATTGTATTTGCCATATCTTTTACCTCATTCTTTCAAAATTATTTATTAGTTGCTGCTGGAAGTCCCATAGCTGCCCTGATTGCAGACATATTATCTCCGCCCACATCAACGCTGCCGCCGGTTGCTCCCACTGGGTTTTTAAATGGCTCATTAGAACCAAATAAATAAGCATCAGATTCCCTCACGGTTTCCAATGCTTTCTTAATGTCCTCAGACTGGTTTTTAGATGCCTTCAGGGCATCCATATCAAGCATAGCCATTACTGCTTTTTCATTTCTTCCGCCGGCTGTCTTGATGGCTTCTTTGATGGTGTCAGAGAAAATACGGTCTGCTTCTTTGGCAGCATATTCCGCATCCTTGTCCTTTAACTGCTGAGTGAGTTTATCAATTTCGCTCTGCATAGCTGCTGAGTCTACGTCCTTAAACTTTTCTAAAGATTCTGTTGCTGTCGCAAGCTGGTCTTTGAAGTTGTCACGTTCTCCCTCGGCTTTGGTAGTCTTTGCTTTCTCTGCTGCAATATCTTTCCCATTCTCAGCCATAATCTTGTCAATAACATCCTGTTCCAATCCAAGTCCTTTTAAAAATTCTGTTTTCATGTTGCTTCTCCTTTCGTATTAGGTTATTTAAGGCGTGTAACCATCCGCCACGAATCGACTGTTTAAGGTCTGATCAACCGACCAAACTGCATAAAAATAAGACGCTTCACCCTGCGTCTCAACGGGAGATAATTGGATCACCGCCTTTCTACAGATAACCGCTTACCATCAAAGCAAACCATATCACCGATTTTGGCTGTCTGGTCATTTATCTTCACCCCTTTCAGAATTTCTGCACCATCCTTTTCTCCATACAGAAATTTTACTGTTTTATAGTTTACACGGTCTGCCAGCCAGTTTGGTGCCAACATATCCGCATCTTTGGTTATTTCATATTTTTGCATCATTCTTCTGTATGGCAGCTATTTGTGAGTTTCTTATAAACGTCCTCATAGAGTTCCTGCTCGTCTCCATTGAATGTGTATTCTGCATAAATACCATCACCAGATACTACAGTAGATGCCAGGCATTTGTAGTTTTGTAATGTTTTACAACTCCACACGATAAATACATCTCCTAAATCAATTGGCGTTTCTGGTCTGTTTTTGTTGTACCACTCCACTAATTTCTTCTGACATACACTTTCAAAATGTTTCATTCCTGTAATAATCATAACTTTTCACCTTTCCTTTCTTAAAAATGGGTATAAAAATACCACTCACTCCGAAGAATGAATGGCACTTAAATAACTTTTTCTATATCATCTATGGTAATATCAATGGTTTCCCAGTCTTTTGGAGAGCTACCAACATCTGCAATAAAAGTTTTATCATCCAGTACTTCCATGATGTCAGCTTCCCTACCATCTTTCAGGAGAACTGTATCAAATTCCTTTATTTCCACCTCTATACCTCCTTCAAATAAGCACTTGTCATACTTACTTCTCCATTCGGTCTTTGTATCCATCCAACTACTACATTTGCAGGATTATTCTTTAATCCCATCAATACCATTTTTTGTTCGTATCTTTGGCCATGCCCGTCAGATTCTTTTAAAACCGCTGGATACTTTACAGCTCCTTTTTGAATCGCATCCCGAAATTCCTGCCAATTTTCTATGCTATAACCTAAACGACTTGAAATTGCTCTTCCTTTAGCCAGCCCATTAGAGTGTTCACCGTCAAATAAGTACTTTGTAAACTTCCCTTCCGGAAGGATTGCATTTTCAGCATTTGGTAGCTTTTTATCAGGATTCTTCAACAGCTCTGTCCTTCGTTCATAATCTAGCTTGATAAAACTGAATTTCTCAGGTTCATTATACTTCATCTGCCGGAGCTTCTCAAGACTTCCAATATCAGCTCCAATGATATTTTTGTACCGATAATACTGTTTTGAATCTCTGTCAGCATTTCGAATCATATCTGCCGTATATTTCCTGTTCTGGCCTTTTGTGTTCGTAGCTATTCTTCCTCGCATATCGTAATAGATACGTTCTCTTTCTTGTACAAGCCCCATCTTCTTACAGAACCTTGCATATTCATTCAACTGCCCTTGATATTTTGCCCTGGCAATCATCACATCGTCTGGATCAGCGCCTCCCTGTTTCAGCAACACAACTTTTTCTCTCTGTGCACGCATAGCAGTTTCCATTTTCCTCTGCTGCTGTTTAGCTTCGTATAAGGTGTACTCCTTGCCATTAAAGGTCTTTGGTGTACTTTCCTTGCGGTTCTGTTCTTCTAGCCACTCATCTGTCCAGTTACGCTCTGAAATGCCTTTTAAGAAGGGGTAATATTCATGGTAGCAGTTCCAACCAAGTAATCCAGGGCCAGTACCAAGTCCACACACAGTAACCAGCTCTTTTCTACTCCAAATCTTGCCTTGCCAAACCGCATGAGAAGGGCGTGCCCCAGAATGCCATGCAACCTCGAAATGTTCCGTTCCAAGCTTCTTAGCATTTATATCGGAGATTTTCCCGGTAAGCTGTGAAACACCCGTCATAACTGCCCTTCTGGCAGCAACATCCACACGGTTGTGCCATCCAGATGCGTAATCAATCGTGCGGAGTCCACTATTGGTAAGCTGAGTGACTACTTTTCGAATCATGGTATTATAATCAAAGGTACCGTAAACCACTCCTGCAATAGCCTGGTCAAGATAATTCTGGTAAATATCTGCAAGTGGTGTCATAACAAGTTTGCCATTTCCATAATCCACATAAAATCCCATGGACTGGGTGATGTTCCGAAGTTCCTCGTTACTCTGCTGAATAAACCCTTCGGTAAGCTGCTGTAATTCCTTATTTTCTTCGTAAGGAATATATTTCGCATTTACCTGCTCATAGATATCCTTATTTCGGACATATTCCCAATCAATTACCTTATCGTACAACTCAAATACTTCCGGGTAAGACAGTTTTAAGGTTTCCTTTATTATTTTTTCGATATCTTCTGAAGAATATCCGATAATCCGAAGCCTGTTAATCTGCCAGTCTGCTGTGCTGGTAATCTTACCGGCTTTTTTTATTCTACGAACAATATCCTCTAGAATCATATGCTCTAAATTCAAAAAATGCTTTTCAATTTGCCCGGATAATTGCTTTTTGTAGTCCTCTCTCAATCAGATCACCTACTCCATAACCTGGTTTTGTTCTGGTAGCATCTTCTTCGCTGTGGCTTCATCTTCGTTATACCATTTCATGCGGTATTCTAAGTGTGACATAACTCCCATGCTCACATCCTGTCTGTCCTGCTGCCGTTCTGTTTCCTCATCGGTCAGAATAGAATCATTGAACTTGCAAGAGAATTCATAACCGGAATTTAACATACTGTTATAGAATGCAAGCCCGGCAACAAAGTCCTCCAGGCAATCATACAGGTTATTCTGGATTGCTGTTACCCTGTTGTACTTCCGGTTCTTAGATGCTTTAATCTCTGTCGCTGTCTTTGCGACTTCCTGGGCATTTGATAAGTCACCATACGCAAGCCCTACAGAAAACTCAATTTCTCGCTTGTACTCTTCTAGACCACGCTTAAAGGCTTCATCTCGCATCTCAGGAGAGTATTCCTTTAAAAGTTCCTGGTCTTTCCCGGCTTCCAGGTTCAAGCCACGATACAGGCGCTTACTAAGCTTTGCCATTCCGAATCTGCCAGTTGATTTATCCTGCTTCAGTGCTTTGTTATCCACATGGATAGCACGCTCCCCGGATTCATACTCCCAGTCAAGACGCGCTCCCTGAATATCTGCTTTTTTTATCAGATCTACTGCGGATTCATAAACAGAAACACCACAGGCAGAACCATCCACCTTGTTTTTGATTGGATTCCGATAATACCCGAAGTCCATCCGGTTCATGCCTGGATAGGTAATCGGACCAGGTTCGATATTTTCCCATTCTTCCACTGCTTCTAAGCTACAAGGAAGGCCGATATCGTTCGCTGTCTGGGAGCGAAAACACTTATTTTCTATGGTCAGATTTCCATTCATAAAATAATGCCGTTCAAATCTTGTGAAATAATCTGCATCTCCAACTTTTTTCACAGTCAAAAATGCGATATCATTCGGCTTTCCGTCATCCCCGAAGCTAATAGGGATAATCTTATCCGCAGAAACAAATTCGGCAACAGTTCCGCCAAGAGGTTTTAATACAAAAGAGCCCAGTGCAAGACCTTCCTGGAGATGTTCGTTCAGACTTGTAATATTCTTTTGATATATCTTATCCAAACGTTCATTGCTTACGCTGGTTTCCATTTCCACCAACGTACAGTCTGCAAATTCCCGGCAAATGCCCTCTTCTATTCCAAGGGAAACAATGCTGTCGGTAATCCAATCAGCCTGACCATTTAGCATCTGTTTCCACTCATTAATCGCATATATCATCTTGTCGGAGAGGGTGATGTCCTTACCGACAATCTGTTTTAATGTCGTATATCCAAACATTTGCATTAATCCTTTCCAAAATCTTTTAAATCTATCAAACATCTTCCACCTCTTCAATCAGGTATTTCATATCACGTTCAATCGTGTACTCGAATGCATCCAGGCTATCAATATCTGTACTACCATCATCCAGACGCTCATCCTTCCCAATAACCTCTTTATCCCAGACCGCATCTGAGAAGGCAGTCTGCAGTGACTCACAGTCTTTTGTAATAAAAAACCGCCCTGCCCCCATGAGCTTGACGGTACATCTGATTCTATCATTGATTGCTCTTTTCTTTGCTGGACGAACAGAAATCCAAGGAAAATCCTTTTCTACTGCATTTCTGATAGAATTACCCAGAACGGTTTCTGCATTGTCCCAGAATACGGATTCTACATTGCAATACTGCACATAGTCTCCACTTCTTATACATACTGAATATTCGTCTATCACTTCCTGGATAAATCCACAGAACAGCTCGTTTAACCGATTGCTGTCTATATCCTCTTCCTCATCCTTTGCCTTGATTCTTCTGGATTTTAAAGCAATCACATCTCTGTAATCATCTGTATATCCTCTTGCAACAAAAGAGTGGCCAGACTGGTTCCCACCAAAGTCCAACCCGATTTCAATAGATGTAATATCTTCTTTTCGGAAATGCTTATATTCTTGGTTAGGCGAAATCTCATCTACAATTACACATCGAAATGCTTCTGGATTATCTGCAAACCTCTTATAGATTGCCCCATCTGCACGTTTCCACAATCCAAGGATAAGACGGTCATAATAAATCGTGCCCTCGTATTCCTTGCAGAGCTGTTTTACATATTCCTCTGGCAAGAATGGGTTGTCAAAGATTGTATAGTGCTGTAGGTAAATATCCAGTTCTTTATTGTCAATGAATTCCTTTAACCAGTGTGTCGGATGTTCCGGGTTGCAAGCACCATCGAAACATGAATAAGGTTTATCAAGACGGGATTTTAGCATCTGGAATACTTCTTTATTCCATTTTGCTATCTCATCCCCATAACAGTATTTAATAGAAGAACCCTGTATTTTTGCCACCTGACTGACTTTCTCAGCACCAAGGCAATAAACCTCTTCTCCGAATAAATAAACTGTATTGCGGCTGTTTATAGTTCCCACACGCTTATCTGTATAAATTTCTCGAAGCGGTTGCAAAACGTTTCTCTCTATCGTGTCTCTTGATACACCAAGAACGACAGCAAGCCCCGGTTTCCCAAGTCTCTCGATAATCCTAAGCGGAATAACAGCAGCAGTGTCTACAAAAGACTTGCCGGAACGAACAGCTCCAGACTTAATATTCCATCTGTGAGTAGCGTTTTCAGTGTATTCAATTTGCTTATCACTTAGTTTTATCACGTTGCTTCATTCCTTCAATATATTGTTTTACCATATCATTGTCCTCCATCGTATTATCAATGCGTTCTTGCTTATCTCGCCAGTCCTGAGGTTTTCGATTCTTTAGCCAGAAAATCTGTGCAGTTGTGTCTCCTGGTACATACACTTCGTCTACGCCAGTTTTTAACACTTCTTTCTCGCACAATTTTCCGTTTTTATCGTAATATTTTTCTTTAACCTTAAACGTCTTTTTTACCTCATGCACTCCCCCTAATGCTCTTTCAAACAATGCATTTTCCACTTGCCTGTCCGTAACTTCCTTACCTTTTTTTAGGGCAGCCAAAATAGCTATATGCTTATCTTTCCAGTTTTTCAACGTGGAGTATGCAATCCCCATGTTATGTGCAATCTGTTCTTCTGTTAGTCCATCTTTTGCCCAACCCTCAATTTTTAGCAAGCCTTCTGGTTCTAACCATTCCTGATACTTGCCTTTTGCCATCCGGCTCACCACCTTTTTGTTATATTTTAAATACGGAGAGTAGGAGTCGAACCCACAATCGCTGGATATAAGCCAGGTGCAACGTACCGCATCACCTTCTCCGCATAAAGAAAGACACCTGACTGCTGCCAGATGCCTATCATTTTTACTCTTACTTTTATTCTTCTATGTCATTTTCCAGCTCATGGAATAATTCAGATAATTCATGTGCTTCTTTCTTCGTTAATGTGTGTGAATAATACCCATCGCACTCCTCTGAAACAAAAAACTTTCCATCATAAAATCCAATAGAAAATATTCTGTCTTTTATCATTTTTTCCAAAAGATTCTTATGCTTTTCCAGTATGCTGTGATGATAGCATTCATTATCTTCCCATCCGGAATACCATACATTTCCCATTTCTTCCCCTTCCTCACAAAATAGAATAATATTTCTTTATTATTTCCATTGTTTCTGAAAGTGTTGCGTAAACCCGCTTTCCTCTTAAGCATGTATCATAATTTTCTTTTTGTCTTTTATTTTTATCGGGTATTTCTATATCATCCATAAATTTCCATTTATATGTCGCACCCATATCAAAATTAAAATCAAAAGGAAAGTCTAGCCCTTCAGATTCATGCGCCTCTTCAAATATCACATTATGCTTTAAACAGTTATTTACAAATCTAAAAGCAGAAAAAATTCTTCTGTGCTCTGGATGTAATAGTTTTTCCGGTATCCTGTCAGCGCAATCTGTTAGCCAATGTACTGCTGTTCCTATTGTAAAATAAACCTCTTCTTTATCTGCGCATCGTGAAGCGGCTACAGATACTGAATTAATAGCTTTATTGGCACTGTACAGTAACAATTCTTTGTTTCCTATTTTCATTTTCATGTTAATCTCCAATACTTTTTTTCTTTTTATCATACATGAAAATAGCCTGTATTTCTACAGGCCATAGATAAAAAGTATTGGATTTCCCATATAGGGGATTCAGAAAGCCAGGAATCGAACCTGGGACACATAGATTAAAAATCCACCGCTCTACCAACTGAGCTACTTTCCAAACCTGTATCTATACCAAAAAAGAGGATGGACGGTCTTTTATGATATTTACCTTTCAAGGCACCATACAGGCGTTACCGTCTGAGCCTGATACAGCAACAGGGCTGTGACACCCTGCTGCCATGCCATACATATAAAGGAGTCCTGATAATCAAATGTGGTAAGTTACTACCTCTGTTGCAACTTTACCTGATATCATAATATCATGAAAGCAGGTCGATTTTGTCACCATTTTTCAAATTATCAAGATAATGGTAAAACAATCTTCTGTGAGCATAAAACTCATTTATTCCCATAGGTATTCTTCCCAGCTTCTCATCATATTCAATAAACCTGTAAGATAAATCATTCGTCACGCTTTTAATTATGTATGGGTATATCTCTGCGGATGCAGCTATCGCAGCCTGCTCTATCATTTCACAATCTTTCTGATACATAACGTTTCTGATTGCTTTTGTCTCTAAGGGGTTTTCTTTGTAGTTACTTTTCGGCATACCATCATAATTCATAGCTCCAACGCCTCTACTTATCTTCGATTTCTTCTCTTCGTATTGCAAGCAGAAGGCTCTTAACTCATCATAGCGGTTCTTGGATATCCCATAATCTTCCCAGGTCACGTCTCTTAGTCTTTTCTCCAATGGAATCACCTCCTGTATCTCTTCCCTGTCTCCTTGTCCCTGATCTCCGTTACTTCTATCCCGGATTTTCCTGCTGCCAGATTTAGCTTATTAAATACATTCCATATGTGTTTTGGCATCCGGCTGGCTCTATGTACTGCTATTTCTGCAGTTGGGTCTTTGTATCCTTCTTTGTTCATGCACCGCCCTCCTACTCATCACGTGCCGCCCACGCAAGTACCGCAAATCCTGCTGCCACAATTGCAACTAATGTGCATCCGATTATTTCCATTGTTCACTTCTCCTCTCTCACATGCCCAACATACTTGCCTTCCCTCTGGGATTATTTCCCCGCAACATATGCATCTATCTTCCATTTAGTCACCTTCTTTAATGCCCTGCTAAAAACGTATGCAGCATATGCTCCCGCCAGTCTGCTTGCTTATTGCTCCATCTTTCACATGTATCATCATCTTCTATTAGGATGCCTTTTAAATCGCACAGGCCTCCGTCATTTTCTGTGCATGTGGCACAGGTTCTTGTTTGTTCTGTCATAATTAATCCTCCTCTGTGTTGTCCTCATACTCTGTTCTCGATATGATTCGTACATCTTCCTTGCTTATCTGAAACATCTTTGCGAATCCTTCTATTTTCCCTTCTGCATCCTTCTGTAAATCATATTCTTTCATGCTTTCTAAGCACACATCTTCCTTTATCTCTGCATATCCAGTGCTTCCTTCTCCTCCGTACATTTCTGCATTTTTAATCTCAAAAAACATTTCTATTGTTATGTTTATTTTACTCATCTGTTTATTCTCCTTTGTATCTATCTGGAAGCCGTTGCCAGGCTACGATTTCCTTGTCACGGGCTTCTATAAACTCATCATGGATTTCACTATAAATATACCATTGCTTATCTCTAACTCTGTAAAATCCCCATTTAACAGCTCCGTATGATGTTGCCACATTTAGCATTGGATAATATCTTTCATTTTCTTCTTCCGGCAATTTCTCTTCTACTAGAATCCAACCGTCATTTTCAACATCGTTCATGTGGGAACGGATGATGTTTTTAGCCTCTAAGCATCCCCTGTTAATACCGGATTCAAATGCAGATAGACTTCCTCCTGAACATTTTTTCTTTTCATATTCTTCTATCTCTTCCAAAATCTTCTCTAGTACGTTCATTCCCTACTCCACATCTCCTTTTATTCCAAAAGCTCTTCTTACTAATTCTGCACGCCTTTCAACAATGTTGCTCACAGTATCATAATGCTTTTTTAATTTGCATTTTTCGCTATATCCATTGCATTTCTCCCCAAATCCATATATATTTCGACATATTCCTTCTTGACTAGCAATACATTTTTTCATCACTTCACCTCCAACAAATCTGCATTATCAAAAACGTTGCCGCAAACTTCTATGTCTATTTGTGATTTTAATAGTGTTCCTAAGTCCCATTTTTGGCTAATAAAAACTGAGAATGTACTTTTTACACATTTAGCCGAATAGTTCAAAAGCTGTTCTGACCAATAAATACGGAAAATATCGCCAGTCTTATCCCTTACAATATCATTCTCCCAAATCTTCTTACCGTTCTTGTCGGTAAGTCCCGTGTACTGGCAGAGGGTATTCCCATCACATCTAAATAATTGGTCTTTGAAATCGCTTATCAAAACTACGTCAGCATGTCTTGTATGTAATAAGTCTCCTTCCACCCATTCTCCATTATCTATTCTCTTTGCTTTAAAAAGGATTTCTCTATTCATCTTTATTTTTCACCTCATAAAATCAATTTAAAAATTCAATTCCAATCCCATCCGTAATATAATAAGCTGTATCAATATCCATGTGTTCACTATATCCCGTAATTGTTCCGTTATCATACGCTTTTTCTACGATTAAGGTATCTAAATAACGTCCTGCTGGGGTTGTGATCTTAATACGACATCCATCTTTAGTCTTGCGTTTGCTTGCAATTTTAATTAAAACTTCAACCATCTCCTCTGTCATTCTTCCACTCTCCTATTCCACATTCCCCTAGCCGTAGCTTCTAAAGCACAATTTCGTGTTGCAACTCCGCATTCCTCGCAGTACACGAAAGCTGATATAACTTCTTCTCCGAACCCATGATTAACTTTAAGACTTGCTTCTCCACCACAAAACGGGCATTTCTTTAGTTCTTCCATGTTACTCACTCCAATCTAGTCTCTGGCCACAATGATTGCAGCAATCAGAATCCCAATGACAAAACATTTCTATATCTGCCATATTTCCGAACAGTCTTTTGCATCTAGGACACGACGCTTGTCCATTCCAATTTTCCACTTTCTTCGGTAACTGCTTTTCCAGTGCTTCGATTGCAGTTTTATAATATTTTGGAACATACTTAAATCTCATTCCTTCCATATCGAATAACATCAATTTTAAATATTCTATTGCTTCTCTAACTTTCTTTTCATCCATCTTCCATCACCTCTCTTTCTATCTCCTCATCCTTCAATTTCAGCAAATTTCCGCTCTGATAAAATACTGCCCCTGCCGGAGTCACCTGCATACATTCGATGTAGCCCTCTGCTTCGACTTCTTTGCTGCCATATCTGCTGTGCATAGTTGCCTTGTGTTTGCGAAGATAAGTTTTTCCTGGGATTAGGTCTTTCTTATCCATGCTCACACCTCCCTGTTGTCCTGCCACTTTTTCTGAATCAATGCAGCCGGTTCTTCGTATCCTGCATCCAGAAGTGTTTTTACTGCCAGGTCTACGGAAATATATCTGTTCTTGCTGTCTGCTTCCCTTAGATTGCTTTCCATTTCCTCCCAGGCGGATTCAACACCACACTGTTCCTCTAATTCCTTCATCATGTCAGAGACCTTCACATAGCGGTTTGCATATGCATCCCAGCTATCACAAACCATCGTGTGCCTCAGCATCCGCTCAATATACTGTTTCAGACGTTTCCCTCTCCATCCATAGTCCTCGTATAACGTCCATAGAGCTAATGTTCTGATTGTGTCTGATAACCTGTGCAGTAGCACCAAATACATGCTTTTAAGATGTTCTTCCGGGACTACAACGGATATTCCACAAACACCCCGACACCTCAAATCTCTTTCCAGACCATCTACGCCTTTATCTTTCACTACCCGGAGCGCATAAGCTGCACCCTCATTTCTCCATTGTTCTTCTTTTCTGTTCAATCTCTGTTTCCTCCATCCATCTTGCAAACAATCTCTTCAATCAGATTCTTAAATCTCCCGTACATCCTGTAAAACTGTTTATCCCAGGAGAATGGCCCGCACTCCGGACACGTCACTTGGAATATGGACCTTGGTACCATCCAGACCAGACGGAAATTATCCTGCCCCCAGTCCACAAAGAGATTAATTCCACCTTCATCCATAGCCTGGAATTCTCTATCTCCCAGGATTGCCCAGATTCGGAATCCTCTTTCCCGTATAAGCTGCTCAGCTTCCTGTCTTGTCATGTTTTTGTCCTTTCCTCATACAGCAGACACGCTTTCCTGTCACATCCCTTAACTTCGCTATCACGCTTGCAGATGCCGGAACCCATGCCATGTTTCTGCTCAATGCGCTCATTGTATTGCCAGCAGGCGCACATGCTGCAATGTCTATCTGTTTTTCCTGTCATATATCAATTCCCACCATAGCCTTCAATATCCTGTCCGTCTGCTCCCGGATATATCCAAGAGCCTGTGCAAGCTCCATATTATTTTCTTTGATGTGGTTATGTACAATTTCTTTCTTAACCAGCTCTAAAATTTCTTTGATAGTTCCGACATATCCTAATGTGCTGTATATTTCTTTGTCCGTCTTTGGGTTCTTTTTCCCGGTATCTCTTAAAACACTATATCCGTAATTATTGGTCTGCGCATAATAGTTATCTATGATATGCAGCATTTTGCTCACTCCTTCCTTTCGGTACACACCGCCTATGTATCCAGATGTCTGTTTTTCTCTTGGTTCTGACATATTCGTAGTCCTCACCCTCAATGGTCTTTCCACAGAGATAACAAATACGTACTATATGTTCTTCTTTTTTTTGATTAGCTTTGCTTTTCAATTCTCTCCAACTCCTTTGTCACTGCCAGCACCAGATTTCGAAACAATTCTAAATACTCATACTTACTGTCAAGTGCTTTTACATCTTCGGCGTACAACTTCCAGAATAATTCGCTGTGATCTGGTGAGGAGTATTTTTTAAATAATCTCCATAAGTCTGCGAATAGCTCGTAATATTTTTTAATATCCATCTAATTTCCTCGTTTCGTAACTTTTAGTAACGTTTTTGCAACACGAAAACCTAGTATTTATGCGGTGTTTACTGTTTGTTACGTTTGTTACGGTGTTACGGTTAGTTTCTATATAGGAAAAATTTTTTTATTTTATTTCTAATCCATGTAAGAAATAAAAAAATAAAATTAAAAATACCTATATAGGGAATCGTCTGTAACACTGTAACGCCCGTAACATTTACGAAAACGGTAACATTTCTTGTTCACTATTTTCTAACGTCATAAAGCCATCACTATCAGTTTTTAGATTATTTTCAGTTTCTTGCTTTAAATACACACATCTATGTATTTTATCTCCTATTCTCTTATTTTTTGTAACTTCGCCCTTGTTGGTCTTAATTAGACCTTCTTTATCTGCCCAAGATAAAAAGGATTTTCTGGAGAAACCACCTGACTTACACAAATCAGTAAACGCCTGATTGTAAAAAACGATATACTCATTCTCAAAAACACCCCATTTTTCGCAATTCGTAGCAATATCAAATCTCTGTCCGTTCATAGCTACTTTGTCCAGAATAAATTGATAGCACCTTTCGTTGTCAGACAGTGCAGAACGGTCAATAAGCACTTGTTTGCCTTCTTCTATAGAAATATACTGCCCGTCCTTAAAAATCTGCTCTGTGGCTATTTTATCGGCTGTCAGGATAATGGATAATGACATTGCTTGCTTTTGCATTTTGTCTGAATCAAATAACTGCTTCTGAAATTCTTTTTGAATTTTCTTGATTTCCTCTATGTCCATTTCTTTAACGATTTCAACAAAGCGTTTGCCAGCAAATCCATAGTTCTTTTTCACAATCTCTACTGTCTCCTGAGGGTCTTTGTAAATTTTTTCTCCGCATTCAACCTCCAATATCCTGTTGATTGCACCGCCCTGATTCACATAACTATTCAAAGGCCGTTCCCCGTTTACAATGATGCAATTTCTCCACCGGTTCTCCCGGTTTATGCCAAGTTCTTTGTTTGAACGGCTCTTTCCTTTTCCAGAGCAGAGATCATATACAACGCCCTCAAAGTTATCCCGGATTCTAGAAGAAGTCTTACTGGTATCATCCAAAATCATAGGAAGATTATTTAACATATCCGCTTTTGCTTCCAGGGCAACGTCTGTTGTCTTGAAGTCCCCGATATATCTGCTTTCTCCCGGGTCTGCCCAGACTGATGTTGCAACCATGAGCGATACTGTTTTACCGCCCTCGGTCTCGCCCCACAGGTCTACGAAAAACGGAAGCCCACCAAGCAGCCCAACCAATACACTTGCGAAAGACGCAGCAAGCATAAATTTGACTTCTGCACGACCTGTCTTTCTTAGTTCTGTCATATGTTTTAGCCAGATTGTTTCCGAACCTCTTTCCTGAACAGAATCAAACAAATCTCGAAACCTTCCGTCTCCATCAAACACAATATTTGTATCGTAGGGAATAAAATCTCCCTTTACCCATCCTAGTTTTGAAGTTGAATGTTGCACCTTAATTTCGTTGTCATTTAAGTTTTCTACGTCTGAAAGGTATCGTACCAATGACTTTGCGTTTTCAGATGTAACGGCCACGCCCCTGGAGGATAATGCGACAATCTTACTGGCCGACGTAATCAGTGTTTTTGGTACGATAATCTCTTCCCAACGGCCAGACCTCTTGAACGCTATTTTTATCTGTTCTTCTCCGGTCTCAAGATTCTTAAATCTTTCAACCGGAAGAATTGGATGGTAACAGGCAAGCAGATCAGGAGCCATAGGGTTTGGGTTGTATTGATAAATTCCATCATCTGAAGCTATCCAGGTTTTGCACTTCATATTGTCATACGGTCCGGAAAAATTCGTCCAGTTATCCAAAAGGTTGATATCATTGCTTACGGTTTGTTTTTTCATATCTCTTTCTACTCTCTTGTAAGCAGCCACTAAATCCTTAAATTCCGTCTTTACTTTCAGTTCTGCCGCACGAAGTCCGAGAGAAGCTAACAATTCCGCTTTGTACAACTCGTCTTCCTGGTCAAAAACTTCGGTCAGAATTTCTTTTGACAGAATCGTTTCTCTAGTTAGTTGATTTAACGGAACCACATTACCACCTACTTTCCAGTCCGTTTAAAATCGAATGTCTGTATAATTCTTTCTGCAACAGGTTGTAGCAATCGCACCAGACATTACTTAGAGGCTCTGATTTATTCAGAAAATCTTGCAGAAGGCTTATTTTCGCAATATTAAGAGATTTTATATCCTCTTCTCTTTGCTTCTCTTTTTCCCTCATCTGCATTTTTTTTTGAGACTGGTAAATTGCGAGCCTTGATGAGAACGTTGGTTTCTGATAAGTTCCACCCAAAAACTCGAAAGCTGTCTTGAAATCGCAGCGTTCCATTCTCATAACAAAATCAAAAATATCCCCAGATGCTCCGCATCCAAAACAATAAAAGCTGTCTTTGTAGATTTTTAAGGAAGCTGTGTGATCTCCGTAATGGAAAGGGCATGAAACAAACCCTGCTCTGTTTGGAAATAATCCGTATTTTCCTATCACATCTTTCATGCTATATGTATTTTTCAGTTCCTCTTTAGTCATAGCAGCCACTCAATAGCTCTACTATCCTTTCCCCTGTCTCTTTTTTTTCACAAAATTCAAATCTCACATTGTATCTATCCCGGATAGTGCAAAGAGATTTGTACAGCTGCTCTCCATCAACTGCTTTATCGGATACCACATATTTTTCTCTTTTGCCATTCACAACTCTCCACCGAACTTCATGCTTTCTTGGGTTTTTCCAGAAATAAACATCTTCCAGACAAGAAATGTCTTTTCCATGTTCTACAAGGATAATTAATTGAATTCCTGCATCTATTGCCCTTAATAACTCCTTTTTGAATCTCTCATGCTGTTGACAGACATTTCCGCACAGCTCTTGGAGATTTTGTTTCCGGTCAATGATGATCCGGGGATTGTCCAGGGACATATAGTCACCCACATACAATTTCGAAGAGATACTTTGAATACCATGCTTTTCAAATTCCGACAATATTCGCTTAATTGCATGCTGTTTTTCTCTCGTATCTATCATTATCTGCACTCTGATTCCTCCTCGTGTTCTGGAGCTGTATATTCATGCTAACTATCCTGCAATTTGATGGTTCATAATTCCCAAACGGATTGATTCTGTCTATAGTACAAGCCCCACGTTCTGCTCTATCATCGTATCCATTTTCCATCATCCATTCTTTAAACACCTCAAAAGATTCGTCCCATTCCTTGCAGACACTTACACCTTTTGCCCCATAAAATTTATATTCTTTTGCATTTGGGTTTTTACAACGCTTTTTCATCTGCTTCCATACTTCATTTAAACGACTATGAGATTCACCGTGTTTATAATTAAGAGATTTTGTGAGTTCCACATGCAAACATCCGCAACTTTTAGTGTTTCCTGATTTTAAAGCAGATAGATTCACGTCGATTTCATTTCCACAAATACATTTACAATGCCAAATCGACAATCTTCCTCCAGAAGGGTAGATTTTTGTACCTACCCTATATAAAGCTGTAAGCCTACCAAATGTTTGTCCTGTAATATCAGTTACGTTTGACATAACATGTTCCTCTTAGCTAAATGGCAGCTCTTCATCAATTCCATCCGGGATGTTCATGAATCCGTCTCCTGCTGATGTTGCACTTGGGTGATATCCATTCTTGTAGTTTTTGTATGCCTGAGTCTCTTGGATATCTGGAACCTGAACATCCTTTACCTTGTCCACAGATACAAACCAGCGGAGAACTCTTTTTTCTCTTTCTTTGTTTTCATAATAATCCAACTGGGGACCGAACACGCCGCCTACTGCCTTATTCTTAAACTGCTGTCCAAAGTTTTCACCCCACTGCACCTGCATTTTATTGGAATGTTCCACGCAGGTAATAAAGGTTTTAAAGGACCGGCTGCAGTTTCCTTCGCTGTCTTCTGTTAAGATATACTGTGTTGCCTGGTTTGGCCATTTCTTCTCCGGGCGGATGTCATTCTTAAAAGATTCCATAAAGTATCCTGGCTGTTTATCATTTGCTGCAAAATCAAAGGATACCCTAATCATGTCTTTTCCGCTTTTTGATTTCATTTCCACCACATCTTTAATTGTGAGGTAATGACCTCCTAACTCTACTGGCGTGAATTCTCCTGATGCCTGTGTGTTTTCGTAATTATTCGGTTTTTTCATACTTAAAATTCCTCCAATGCTTTGATTACTGTTACAATATCGTTGTCAATTTCAAATTCTTCAAATGCTCCCATAGGAGTTTTTGCAGTGCTGTTGTTTGCTTGAGTTTCAAATTTATATTTCCCATCCACGCATTTGCTGAGAAGGACCGTTGTAAATTTACTTTCCAGGACAATCTTGTCCAGCTTTTTCCCAGAAGTTTTGATTCTGGTAAACATATAGCCATTTTCATCATGGTCTGTCTGGGTATGGGCTGTAAATATAATGGTCAAATCATTACGATATTCATATGCTTCATTTACTAAATCCCAGACGCAGGCAGCCAGATCTACCCATTTATCATAGCCTTTTTCTTTGCTCCTTCTCATTTCATCGGAGACCATAAGGCCATTGATGGTATCAATCACTACGACTTTGATATGTTTCCATTTCTCGACTTTATCCACTTTTTGTAAGGTCTGCTGAACAACCTGGGCAAAATCTGTTTTGATGTAATTCTGATTTTCTGAATTGTACTGTGATCTCCATCCTTTCCAGGAAAGTCCCTTTTTATCGCAGTCAATATATAAGGTTGTTTTGGGGTCTAAATTTCTCATGCTGGTTGTTTTTCCTGAACCGGATTCTCCGGCAACACAAACTACTTTACTCATTAATTTTCCTCCTTATCGTAGACAACTCTTTTTGATGCTTCTAAAATTAAAATACTGGCCAATTCCTTAATAGACAGAGTAGATTCATTATAAATTTCTACCAGAGCATTGTAGGCTTCAGGGGATACACGAATCACTTCTTGTTTGTCCGTCATGCTTTTCTGTCTCGCTGGAATATGTACTTTCCAATCATGTTCGCTCATGTTCCTTCTCCTTATCTGATCTGAATATTCTGACTCTCTACCAACTGCACACCCTGGAGCTGCACTCCATCTTTCAATGCCTTTTTGATTTTTGTCTTGTCCGGCTCAGGTTCTTTGAATTTCAGATAATCATCATCCAACTTGGTAATGTCCGAAACATCTACCCTCTCAGATTTCCGGTAAGAAATATTGACTTTTGATGTCTTGAATTTCTCCCCTGCCAGGAATCCGCTCAGATATTCCTTTAAGCTCTCCGCTTTGTTCTCGCAAACCTTCTGCCTATTAGCAAGGTTGTCTTTCTCTTCTTTAACCATCTTTGCTTCTGCCAGAAGATTTTTAATCCACAAAGCAATATTTTCTACTTTTGTATCTCGCTCCATGCTGAGATTAGCTAACGCCTCTTCATCAATAATTTCTCCTGTTTCTAAATCTACACAATTAAGAATCTGTTCTTCAATTTCGTATAAGCTTGCCATTTATTTTTCCTCCTCTTTCACGACTCCACATACAGCCAAGACGGCATCTCCATCCAGTACTTCTTTTTGCAGAGCCATATTTTTTATAGCTTCCAGCTGTGCAGATTTTCTAATCAGTGCATCATAGCTATACTTACTAAGCGTAATAATTGCCGTCTCTCCATCTTCATCAAACGGAAGTTTCACATTTTCTACATTAATCATCTTGACATCCTCCCTATGTACCCAGTTCCCGGAGTAGTACCATTCCACTATGCTCTCCGAAAACTCTTTTTCGGACTCTTCTCTTTCCTCTGGCGTTTCCATCAGGCGGTTTATGGCATACCAGAAAGCATCCTCATCATCCGCCTTGTTTCCATGCTCTGAGCATATGCCGATATACATTTCATTCCTCCGTTGGCTTCTGCCGGAATCTTATCTGCTGTGGCTGTAACCTATATATGAATCCAATATCTGCTTTTGCCGGCATGTAATCATATCTTATCTCACAGTCATCCTTTAGTTTTGTAATCTCATAATCGCCCACCATCACATTAATATAGCCATGTTCTGTGCAGCGCACATCCACAATAATTCCTCTCTCTTGTGCAATCCTGGACATCTGCAATGCGGCATTTCTCAGGTACACTACAATTTCTCCATCACTCATTTTCTCAAACATCTTGACATCCTCCCTATCTACACCTTACAATAAAGGTGTATTTTATGTTTTGTCCGCTGTTGGTTCCTAGGCCTGGCGGACTTTTTTAGTTACTTCTTTGCACTTATCTAGTAGTGTATAGACCAGGAAAAAAATAGTTCCTGCTCCGAAAATCTGTGCCGGCATGGACATTCCATCTGGTACTTCCAGAACTGTATTGAACAGTATGACTGTCCAGAATAGTGCGTCTTTTATTGTTTGTTTGTGCATCTTTCTCACCTCACAATCTTTAATCTTTCTTCTTCAGGAATCCCCAAACCATCCATGATTTTCCACAATTCTCCCAGTGTTGCTGTCTCTGGCATGTGAATACGCTTGTGTAGCGTGCTATATTTCATGCCGATTTTCTTTGCAAGGGATTTCTGGTCTGTGTTCTGCTTTATAATTGCAGTCTTAAAAACCTGTGTAACACCAGCTTCTCTGGCTTGTGTTTCGGTTAGATATACTATTGGCATATGAAACACCTCCTTTTCCGTCAAAATCTTACATTTTACACCTCTTGTCCTT
>UMHO01002408.1_pt1 | contig 35473 bp, 28 predicted proteins | sample 1965561 | NCBI WGS metagenome assembly UMHO01 (sample SAMEA4836102, study PRJEB28245) | human gut metagenome | biome: gut microbiome; material: fecal sample | place: Denmark | collected 2008 | reverse complement strand
TCAATATGATGGGAGTTAGAAAAGAAGGAGAAGAAAATCTTGCCCCTGAAGAGGCTATTAAAAGATTAAAAACTGAAGGCGAAAAGAAAGGCATAGCGAAAGAGAAAATAGAAATAGCTGAGAAAATGAAAAAGGAAGGATGCAGTAAAGAACTTATAGAGAGAGTCACAGGTATTCTTCTTTAAAATATAGAGAAGAGAATAAAAAGTTTTCTTTGAGAAAGATTAATGAAAATAATATAAATGATAGAGAAAGAAGATACATATAAGTAAAGGTGTCTTCTTTTTTATTGTTTTTAAACAATTTGAAGGAAAAACTCTATCATTACTTTTTTCTGTATAGTGCTATAATATACAGGTATGTAAAAATTAAGGGGATGTTTGTATGAGTAGACGTTATGAGATGGACATGTGTCATGGTCCTTTGTTTAAGAAACTTATTGTTTTTGCCTTGCCTTTGATGTTATCTGGGATATTGCAGCTGCTGTTTAATGCGGCGGATATTATCGTAGTAGGAAGATTTAGTGGGAGTGAGGCTTTGGCAGCAGTAGGTTCTACCAGCTCATTGATCAATTTGCTGGTAAACTTATTTATAGGAATTTCGATTGGTGGAAATGTTTTAATGGCTCGCTATATTGGGGCACAGGATTATAAAAATGCAAGGGAAACCTTGCATACGGCGGTATGTATTTCTTTGTATGGTGGTATTTTAATGATTTTTGTAGGTGTTCTACTTGCCAGACCTTTGTTGGAAATGATGGGAACACCTGCAGATGTTATTAATTTATCAGTGTTGTATATGCGTATTTATTTTATAGGAATGCCGGCTTTTATTTTATATGATTTTGGGGCAGCGATGCTTCGAGCAGTTGGTGATACAAAAAGACCTTTGTATTTTCTAACAATTGCAGGATGTGTAAATGTGATTTTTAATTTGTTTTTTGTCATTGTTTTACATATGGGGGTTGCAGGTGTTGCTTTGGCTACGATCATAGCACAGGGGATATCTGCTGTTTTGATTATTTTGTGTCTTGTTCGCTCAGAAGGAGTGTTACAGTTATCAAGAAGTGAGATAAAGCTACATAAAGATAAAGTGAAACAAATGTTAAGAATTGGACTTCCTGCAGGATTACAGGGAATTATTTTTAGTATATCAAATGTATTGATACAATCCTCTATAAACTCTTTTGGATCGTTGGTTATGGCAGGAAATACAGCTGCCAGCAACATTGAGGGTTTCGTCTATACTTCTATGAATGCCATTTATCAGACATCTTTAAGTTTTACAAGTCAGAATATGGGTGCTAGACAATATAAACGTGTAGATAGGATTCTTTTTGAATGTGTAGGTATCGTTAGTGTGGTTGGTCTTGTACTTGGACTAGGTGCATTTTTACTTGGACATCCGCTGTTAAGTATTTATACATCAAGTGAAGAGGTTATTTCCTATGGTATTGCCAGATTGGGGGTAGTTAGTGCATCATATTTCTTATGTGGAATCATGGATACACTGGTTGGTTCTTTAAGAGGAATCGGTTATTCTTTGATGCCGATGTTTGTATCTTTAACAGGTGCCTGCTTATTTCGTATCATTTGGATTTATACAGTATTTCAAGTTTTCCATACACAGTTCTCACTGTATATTTCCTACCCTATATCCTGGATCTTAACATTGCTTGCCCATTTGATATGTTATGTAATCGTACGTAAAAGAGCTTTTAGAAAAAGGGAAATGCAGGTACAGAATGCATAAAAGTACGAATATGTTCTATGTTAATACATGTGGAATTCTGTTATAATGTTGAAAGTTAGGAGGCATGCTCATGAAAGATGGATATTTAACTTGTGCCTGTGCATCTTTTCCGGTTGCGCTAGCAGATGTAAATCATAATAAAAATGAAATATTGAAAATTATAGAAGAAGTTTCAAAGACAGATACGAGATTGCTGGTGTTTCCAGAACTTTGTTTAAGTGGCTACAGTATTGAAGACTTGTTTCAGCAGCAGCTTGTATTGGATACATGTAAAAGTGCGTTGAAAGAAATTGTTGAAGAGAGTAAAAAATATGATCTTGTAATGGTAATAGGAATGCCTTTGCAGGTAAAAAACAGTCTATATAATGTTGCCGCAGTTGTCCAAAAGGGAAAAGTGCTGGCATTTGTTCCTAAAACTTGTATTCCTACATATCAGGAATTTTATGAAGGACGTCGTTTTATTCCTGCACCAAAAGAAAATCAATCGATTGATTTTTATGGAAAAAAAGTACCTTTTGGTACACATTATATTTTCTCTTGCGAAGAAAATTCTTACTTTACTTTTGGAGTTGAGATTTGTGAAGATTTATGGATTCCAAATTCACCAAGTATTTCACTGGCATTGAATGGGGCAAATATTATTTGTAATCCTTCCGCCAGCAATGAAATTACTACAAAAGCAGATTATCGAAAAAATTTAGTTTCCATGCAGTCTGCCAAATTAATGTGTGCGTATTTATACAGCAGTGCAGGCAATGGAGAAAGTTCTACTGATATTGTATACAGCGGGCATCATATCGTATGTGAAAATGGTACGGTATTAAAAGAAAGCAGAAAATATGAACCAGAAATCATATATGCCGATATTGATGTAATGAAACTTTCTTCTGAAAGAAGAAAAATGACGACATTTGAAAGTGCCTATGATTATGAGGTAATCTCATTTCAAAGTACACCTGTTGATATTCACTTAACAAGATTCTATGATCCACATCCTTTTGTGCCAAGTGAAGAAAGTGCACGAGAACAGCGATGTGAAGAAATTTTTGCGATTCAGACACAAGCGTTGATGCAGCGATTACGTGCTACCAATATTCAGAAAGTGACGATTGGAATTTCTGGTGGATTGGATTCTACCTTGGCATTGCTTGTAACGGTACGAGCATTTGAAAAACTGCAACTTCCATTAGAAAATATCTATGCGATTACGATGCCATGTTTTGGAACGACAAGCCGTACAAAAAATAATGCGACAGGACTTATGGAAGAGCTTGGTGTTACAAGCGAAACGATTAATATCAAAGAATCCGTACTTGTACAGTTTAAAGATTTAAAACAGGATATTAATAATCATGATGTTACCTATGAAAATGTACAGGCAAGAACACGTACAGAAATCTTAATGAACAAGGCAAATCAAATTGGAGGTCTTGTCATTGGAACAGGAGATTTATCAGAAGTAGCTCTTGGCTGGTCTACGTATAATGGAGATCATATGTCTATGTATGCTGTTAATGTATCTGTACCAAAAACATTGATACGTTATCTTGTAGAATATGTAGCACATTTGCATGCAGGAACAAGATTAGAAGAAATCTTGATGGATGTTTTGGATACACCAGTTTCTCCAGAATTACTGCCACAGGAAAATGATCAAATCGTACAGAAGACAGAAGATATTGTAGGTCCATATGAACTGCATGATTTCTTCTTATACCATGTTGTTCGATTTGGAGATCATCCAAAAAAATTACTGCGTAAAACAAAACTTGCGTTTAAAGATAAATACAGTGATGAAATCATAAAAAAATGGATGCGTAAATTTTACTGGCGCTTCTTTACACAGCAGTTTAAAAGAAGCTGTATTCCAGATGGGCCAAAGGTTGGAAGTGTTTCTTTATCTCCAAGAGGAGATTGGCGTATGCCAAGTGATGCAAATGTATCAATGTGGATAAAAGAAATTGATGAATTGTAAAAGAAATAAAGGAGTATACCTTGTGACGTATTTAAAAAGGTATACTCCTTTTGCATAAGAAGTTATTTATTGTCTGTTATATGACTTATTTATATATCTTATTTATGTCTAGTATAAAAATAAGCGTAAGTATCAATTTTCTCAAAAAATATATATGTATTCCAATCTGTTTTTGAAGGTGGTTCATCAAAAGTTATGACAATACCTCCTGTATTATCGAATGCAGAAGGTTTTCCTAATTCATAATAAACTTTATTTTTCAAAACAAATACTTTTTTTCCAGTCATGAAAGAGAGATAAGGTAAATAATTATTATTCTCTAATATGGAATAGGAACGTAATATAAAAATAGGTTTGTATACATAATATTGACGTAAATTTCCAAATGTCGGAAAGAAAATAGAAAGTAGAAAGACTACCAAAATAAATAGGGTTTGAAGAAAAGCTTTCTTTTTAAAAAAACAAAGAAGAGTATATAGTAAAACAAAAAGCCAAAGGATTATAAGAATAGTGTATGTAACATACATATATGGAAATTTTAAAATCATTTTATGAACAAGCATAGATATTGATAAGATACAGATAAGAATATATTGTTTTTTGTCTATATGGAGAAATTTATAAAAAAGACTTAAAAGAAGTGTAAAAAAGGTAATGAAAACTAATGTCATGAGAAAAATTGTAAATTGTAAAAAATGCATATACTTCACCTGATACATCGAATGATCGTATAGTTTAATCCTTTCTTTTTATTCATGTTGTTTACAATAGTTGGATGATATTTGATTAGCATATTATAACATATATCAATGAATATTAATGTTTTATTGAAGTGTAAAATAAACTTCATATAGAATTTTTGATTATCTTTTTTATCTTCATGGTCAAACACGGTAATATAAAATTTACCATAAATTTCTAAAAACTTTTAAAGTGTGACATGTGTCATAGAAAACTATGTAAAAATCATATAAGATGTAAATGAATCCATAAGTCACGAAAGGTTTTATATCGTAAAGAGTAGAATTTTATGTGTAAAATAATGAAAGAGAGGTGGAATGTCTATGAGTACGCATAGTGATTTATATGAGTTGATTCAACTGTCAAAAAACAAACAGAAAAATAGGATGGATATCAAAAACATAAGAGAATCTATGAATTCGCATATGAAAATACGAATACTGGAAGAAGGTTCTTCTATTTTAACGCCAGATATCGTTGGAAACTATGTGGTATTTGTTTTGACAGGTAAATATTTTCATTATCGAACTTCAAAAGCAGGTAAAAGAAATCTTATTGCTTTGTGTCAGGGACCAGAATGGATTGGGATTGACCATGTACTAGATAAAGAAAATGCAAATATTACAGAAGATTTGGTTTTGGAAAAATGTACGGTACTAGATATTGAAAAGGAATACTTCATTGAATGTTTAAAAAGTGATGGAGATTTATCCGTATATATTATTCAAAATTTATTAGGGAAAATGTCTTCTGCTTCTACTCGCGTTGATGTGATGTTATTGAATGATGCGAAAACACAGGTACTTATATGGCTGATTGAATATTGGAACTTTTGTAAAGCGCAAGGGGACGAGTGTGTGATCACATTAAAAAATGAATATATTGCGGAAGCAATTGGAATCAGTACAAGAACGCTGTATCGTGTGTTAAAAGACTTAAAACAGAAAAATATCGTATCTATTCGTAAAAATAACATCGTTGTAAATAAAACGCAGATACATCTAATAAAAGAGATGATTGTGAACAAAAAGTTTTAAGAAAGAGAGAACAAAATGAAAGAGAAAAACTTAATGACTGATATTTTTAAATATTCTCTAGGTGGACTAGGGATAACGTTAGTTACAAATTTAGTAATGACCTATTTTAATTTCTTTTTAACAGATATTTTTGGTATTACAACCTTTGCGGTTGCGGGCATTATGCTGGTTTCTAGAATTGTAGATGCAATTACAGATCCTTTGATGGGAATCATTGCCGATCGTACACATTCTCGCTGGGGGAAATTTCGTCCATGGTTAATGTTTTTTGCACCGGTTTTAGGAGTCGCAATTTTTGTGCTTTTCTATTCGCCACAGATTTCAGAAAGTATGAAAGTTATCTATGCTTATGCAGTGTTTATTTTATATTCCATTATTGTAACGATTGTATCCATTCCTTATTTTGCGCTAGTGCCGGTACTATCAAAAGACGCACATACAAGAACGATTATCATTTCTTGGAAAAGTGTGATGTGTCAGGTAGCCGTTTTATGCATTAGTGTATTTGCACTTCCGATTGTAAATGCATTTGGTGGTGGACAAAAAGGATGGGCTTCTTTTGGGGCATTGATCGGAATTGTTTCAACTTTGTTGATCTGGGTAGCGGCAAGTGGTGCAAAAACACATGATGTGTGTATCGATGCTTCCATCAAAAAAACAAAGGAAAAAACAACAGGAAAAGATATTTCTGTTTTATTTAAAACAAAACCATTACTACTTCTTATCGTAGCATTTGGATTATCATTTTTAGCAAACACATTACTAAATTCTGCGAATATGTATTATTTCAAATATGTATTACATAAAGAGAACTGGATACCAACGGTTATGTTTGTGACAATGAGTGCAAGTATCCTTGCCTCTATGGTTTTACCTAAGCTTGAAGCAAAATTTGGAAAACGTAACTTATTTATGTATACATCTATATTGTGTGCAATTCCTTTATTCATCATTGGTTTTATGCCGACGATGGGGATGGTTGGATTAAGTGTTTTATTGGTTGTATTTGGATTTTTCTATGGTTTGGTAAGTGCATTGCCATGGGCAATGGTTCCTGATTGTATTGATTTTGCACAATGGAAGTATGGGGTACAGCCAAATGGGTTATTTACCGCAACATTTACCTTTATTCAAAAATGTGCAACAGCTATTGGAGGTTTTTTATCAGGAATCTTACTTGGATTTGCTGGATTTATCGCAAATCAGGAACAAAGTGCACAAGCATTGCAGATGATTATAAATTTACGTTTCTTCATACCGGCAGTATTGTTCGTATTAACGATTTTGGCATTGTATTTTTATGAAATTACTCCAAAAAAGACTAAGGAAATTGCGGCAGAATTAGAAAAGAGAAACAATAATTAAGAAATTAATAGAATATTTAAAAATAGGAGGCTTTTATGAATTTATTAAATCAAAAATATTCAAAAGAAGTAAGCGATATTATTAAAAGCAGTGCACAGTATCCTTCTTTAACAAAAGCAGAAGATGGAACTATGTATGTTTGTTATCAGGAATATAAAGATGGACATGACTGCATTGTTGCAGGTGTTTTAAATCAAGAAAAGGATACCTTTAGTGAAGTTGAGAGAATTTCCGGTGAAGGCGAGGCTTTAAAACCTGTATGTGTTTCTAGTGGAAATCAAATTTGGTATGCATGGGGAGAATGTAGAAATCAGGTATGGGGAATTTACTATCGAAGCTATGAAAATGGAGTGTATGGTGAAATTCACTGTGCAGAAGAGGGAGAAGCCTTGTTTTATCCATGTCTGTATGCAAAAGATGGAATTGTATATTTGTTATGGAATCGTCAATCCAGCAATGCGGGTGAAATTGTTTTATCAACGATTGATGAAGAAGGTATTCATGATGTACAGGTGGTTTCCACTTCAAAAGAAACGTATCGTCCAAGTATTTGTATCACAGAAGATCATACAATCTATGTGGCATATGATTCTTTTAACGGAACAACTTACGATGTGATTGTAAGAGCATGTAAAGATCAAGTTTGGACAGAGGAAAAAGTAGTAAATACTTCAAAAACAGCATGGGCAACACAGCCATTACTGGCATCTTTAAAGGATAAAGCTCTTGTATGCTGGTATGATTTCAATCATGGTTCTGATTTCTCTTATCATAGTGCAGTCGTATTTGAAAAAGATGGAAAAGCAAATGTAGAAGAATCTTGCTGTTTTGCCAGAGGTATTGACTGGTATGAAGATATTGCGATTTCATCAAATGCTAAAGGAGAAGTAGCTTTTTCTTATTCATGGGGAAAAACAAAACTGCATGCAAGACACTATGATTATGAAAATAAATGGTCTGATCCGGTTGTATTTACGTATGATGAAAATAGTTTTGCCTCAAACCAGAGAGTTCTTATCGACGAGGATGGTACGATTCACTTGGCATGGCAATATGGAAACCAAAATGGACATAAACCTATTCGAAATGCGAAAGTTGTGTATACATGGCTAAACAAAGATGAATATGATTCTTATGTTGACTTGGAAGCAGAAAAAGTAAGTGACCCTTTTACACGTCCAATCGAAACTAATAAAACATTAGATCGCATAGATGATGAAGAAGTAAAAACATGGATCAAGAAAAATGGATATGCTGGCAAATTCCCAGTGTATGGAGACATTCATGGACAAAGTGGTATGAGTGATGGTGTTGGAGAAATCGATCAGTATTTTAATTCCGCCAAAGTATGGGGAAAATTGGACTTCACAGCTTTAACGGATCATGATTGTTATCCAGACTGGTTAAGTCAATCAGAATGGGAATGGATTCGTACGACTTCTCAATTATTTAACGTGGAAAATAAAATGGCTACGCTTTTAGCTTATGAATGGACACCAAATGAATATCGTTATGACTTTGGACATAAAAATATCTATTATAAAGGATTTGAAGGAGAAATCTATCGTTCAGGGGATGAAGGCGGTATGACACCGGATCGATTGTTTGAAAGTATTAAACAATACAAGGCAATGGCATTCCCGCATCATCCTGCCGCAAGCTGGAAACTTGTAAGTGCCGCAACGGATTGGGCATTCCATGATGAAGAAGTACAAAGAATGGTAGAAATATTCTCTAGACATGCACCATTTGAGTACTATGGAAATTATTCCAAATATACAAAAAATAATATGCAGATCGAACGATGCAGTGTACAGGATGCTTTGGAAAAAGGATACCATTTAGGTTTTACTGCAGGCAGTGACTCACACCAGATGGAACATGGGGTTGAAGGTGGTATCACGATTTCCTTTGTAGATAAGTTAAATAATGAAAATATTTGGGATAATTTATATGATCGCTTTATGTATGGTACAAGTGGAGCTGGTATTTTAGTATCTTTTAAATGCGATGGAAAAGAAATGGGACAAATCGTAGAAAAACCAGTACATAGCAGTGTCGACTTTACAGTAAGTGTTTTAGGAACGGATAAATTAAAAGTAGAAGTATTATGTAACAATAAAGTAATTGAAGAAAAAGTATCGGATGGAAGAGAATGTGATTTTACCTTTACAAAAGAAGTGAATGAACAAGAGGATTTCTATTATGTAAGAGTAACACAGGAAGATGAACATCAGGCATGGTCAAGTCCTATTTGGGTAAAAGGAAATAAATAAACATAAAAAAGTCTTTGTTTTCAATGGTTTTAAACAAAGACTTTTTTACATATGTAGAAGCTAATGAGTACACCAAAATAATTTAAGATGACATCATCAATATCCATAGATCCGCTAAAAGTAAAAAGCTGTAAAATCTCTACGAGGATAATAAGAAAAAGCATAAAAGGTAGAAAATGAGCTGCTTTTTTCATAGAAGGAAATAATTGTGGAAGAAAAAAAGAAAACGGCATAAAGATGATAATATTTCCATATAGATTGGTATGTGCAATCATGTTGGAATAATAAGGATTGTGATAAATCTGTATCATAGTATGGATGGTTTTAAAGGGATGAAGATTGGTTGCGCTATTCCATTGCTGGCGAAGAGTTTCCAGGTAGTTTCCATTCATCATGGATATATGATCTCTGGAAAATTCAGAAGCAAAAAACAACAAATACAATAAAACAAAAATATATAGAATAAAGAAAAAGGACAGGAAAAACTTATAACATTTTTTGCGAGTGAGATAATGTTTCATAGACACCTTCCTTTTTTCATATGCATAGTATGATACTTTAAGTATTGATTATGCGCAAGAGGAAATTTCTTACGATTTCCATATAATTTTTATGCATATACAATTTTGGAAAGTGTAGTATAATTATAAAAGAAAGGTTGTGTGCTTATGATGATTCATATTTGTGAAAACTGTCATACGCCTATTTCTATGAAAATAATTAGAGGGAATGTACATATATGTTGTCCTGGTTGTCATCAGGCTTATTGTCTTGATCAGAAAAGTATAAAGCGATATATGTTTATTCCATTTTTATGTGTTATATTTGCTGTTATGACAAGTATGCATTTTTTAAAAGATGCATCTATTGACATAAAGACGATTTATATTCTTGGGGTATCTTTTGTTTTGGCTGCGCTGTTTACATGGCTTTGCGTAAAAATAGGGATACTGAAATATGAAAAGAAAAAGGAGAATAAATAAGTATGCGTAGAAATATAAAAAGTAAGACAAAAGAAAGCAGAACACCTTCTAATGTCGCATATCTTCAAAGAAAGGATTACTGGGATTGTTTTCTTTCTTATGCGTTAGATGTTTCTGTAATGTTATCTCCAATGATGTTGTGGAACCTTATTCTTTTAGCTGTGCTGGGTAGTCTTTTAAGTGTTACCGCAATCTTTATTGCCAATATTATTGTAGGAGTCTTGATGGGGTTGTCTATCTTTTTCTTTAATAGTTCTATTATCAAGAAAACAAAAGGACGCACATTTGGAATGTATCAGTTTGGTTTTGCGATAATGCGTGAAAATGGTAAAAGAGCAAGTCAGAAAGTTTGTTTGATGCATGAGGTTTTAGGAAATGCAATTCCTTTTGTTGTGCTGATGATTTTTACAAATGTTATTGGAGTATTTGTATATTGGGCATTAAATGGAATAATTTTCCTGGTGGATAAAAAGCATCGCAATCTGATTGACTTTTTATTAAGAACATATCTGATTAGAGTAGAAGCTGAAACAATAGAAAGTAAACAGGAAGTGAAGGCTCCTGTTACAGAAAAGAAAGTGGAATCTGTTTCTAAAGTATCATATCCTCGCAATCACATTGATTTAAGGGTACGTTCTAACTTCAGTGCTAATGGGGAATATAATGTGGAAGAAATTTTCCAGATGGCTGCAAAAGAAGGAATTCATACGATTTCTATTACAGACTGGAACAGTGTAAAAGCAAATGCTCTTGCTGTAAATATGAGCAAGCTTTATAATATTAACTATGTTCCTGGTATTGAAATAGGGGCAGAATATAAAGGCAGAAGAGTGCGTGTTCTAGGATATTTTATTGATTATAAGAATGATATATTTACAACAATTGAAAATAATGGCTTGGTAAATGAAAGAAATGCCAGCTTAGAAAGAGTTAGAAGATTTGAAAAGATATTAGGTGTACAAATTCCTGTAGAACGCCTGCTGCATACAAATCGCTTCCAAAGGATTTCTGGAAGATTACTGGTGCGACATGTATTAAATTCTAGCTTATACGATGAATGTGAAGTATTAAAGCCATATCACAAGATGGAAATGAACAAAGCAGTAGAAATTTTATGTCAGGAATATTTTGCATATGGAAAACCTTGTTATGTGATGATGAAATGTCCTCCTTTGCAGGATGTCTTGGATGTCATATCATTAACAAATGGTGTAGCGGTACTTGCGGATGGAGCTGATTTCCTGCATGATGAAGAACTGATGAAGGATATTCTCTCTCATGGAATCGAAGGAATTGAAGTGTTCCAGTCGGCATATAATAAAAAACAGATGGCTGATTTATTGCGCTATGCACAAAAAGATAAATTGTTAATTACTTGTGGAAGTGGATTTACAAGTAGAAAACAGGGAAATGAATTAGGAGACTGTCATTGCCCGGAAGAAGCAGAAAGTTTAATTATATCTTTGATTCGCGCAAAAATGTAAATACTGATTTAAGACAAACTTTAAGGATGGCTGAAATCTATCATAAAGTTTGTTTTTTTGTTTTATAACATGAATATCCCATAAGGTATATACTAGGATAATGTTTATTGTGCTATAGTGATATAGAAGAAAAAGTAAAAAATAACAGATAAATTTGTATTTTCATCCTTTTGCATCGTAATTAATTATGAAAGATAAAAGAGGTGAAAGAATGATAGAAAATACAGAATTGGGTAGTGCAGTTGAAATTAGAGGAAAAGGAAAGGCGTTTGATGATTACTGTAAAAGAGTATTGTCAAATAAAGATGTAGTAAGTTATATACTTGAAAAACTTATCTTAGATAACAAGGGATATTGCGGTATAAAAGAAAGCAATATCGTAGATGAAAGCATACCAGGTGCAAGAATAGAGTATGATAAACTCTATGAAGTAAAACTTCCTAAAACGAAGATATTTGTAAACATAGAAGCACAAAGCAAAGAAAATCCAGGGTATCCATTGATGAACAGAGCAGTTTATTATGTGAGTAGGTTGATAGCTAAACAAAAGAATAAGTCAGAAGGGTTTATGAAATCAAGGTATGGAGAAATGAAAGAAGTGTATTCCATATGGATCGTAATGGATATGGATGTGAAAAAAGAGGAAATGATAGAAGTACATACATTTCCTGAAAAAGAGGATAAGACATTGATGAATATCATTATGGTATATCCATTAAAAGAAGACAGTGAAAATGAAGTCATCAGATTTTTACACATTTTATTTGTATCGGATATGGAAGTAGCTAAGAAAAAGCAGATATTAGAAGAAAGATATAAAATAAAAATGACAAGAGAACTAGAGGAGGCAATGGATGATATGTGTAATGTAATTGAATATTATGAAAGAAAGACAAGAGTAGAGGCATTGGCAGAAGGGAAAGAAGCAGGTATAGTTGAAGGAGAAGTAAATACAATGCTCAAGGCTATAGAAAAAATAGAAAAAAATATGAATTTGAGCAGAGAAGAAGCAATGGAGATTTTAGAGATTGATGAAGAATTAAAAACTAAGATTTTAGATAGGTTAAACAGAAGGAAATCATAAATTCATTTACGTATTTGTATCCGATATAATCCTTGTAAAAGAAATGCTTGTAATACAGTATGGATTTCTATATAATTGTATATGGTAAAAATCAAAGGTAATGACAGGAAGAGTACTGCATTTTGAAAACCTAGAGAACAGATGGCAGGTGGAAATCTGTATGAAGAAATGACAGGAAAATGGCCCTGGAACCGCTTTTTTGAATGATTAGAAAAAGTCGTGAATCTAGCGTTAAGGATTTGAGGTGTACATTTGTACACGAAAAAAGGTGGTAACACGAATCTCTCGTCCTTTGATGAGAGATTTTTATTTTCTAAAAGGGAGGATTTACTTATGTGTGAAAACTGCAAGAAGAAACCATATTTTATCACTACAGCAATTGCTTATACATCAGGAAAACCACATATTGGAAATACATATGAAATCGTATTGACTGATGCGATCGCGCGTTATAAACGTCAACAGGGATATGATGTATTTTTCCAGACGGGAACAGATGAACATGGTCAAAAAATTGAAGAAAAAGCAAGAGATGCTGGTATTACACCAAAACAGTTTGTAGATAATGTTGCTTCTGTTGTTCGTAAAAACTTTGATATGATGAATACATCTTATGATTACTTTATTCGTACAACGGATGAACAGCATGAAAAACAAGTGCAGAAAATCTTCAAAAAATTATATGAAAAAGGTGACATTTATAAAAGTACCTATGAAGGAATGTATTGTACACCATGTGAATCTTTCTGGACAGAGAGTCAATTAGTTGATGGCTGCTGTCCAGATTGTGGTCGTCCAGTGAAAAAGGCAACAGAGGAAGCGTATTTCTTTAAAATGCAGAAATATGCCGATCGTTTAATTCAGTATATTGAAGAACATCCGGAATTTATTCAGCCAGAATCTCGTAAAAATGAAATGTTGAATAACTTTTTAAGACCGGGACTACAGGATTTATGTGTATCTCGTACTTCTTTTACATGGGGTGTACCAGTCGATTTTGATCCAAAACATGTTGTATATGTATGGGTAGATGCTTTGACAAACTATATTACATCTTTAGGATATGATGCGGATGGAAATCATGGGGAAAACTTTAAGAAATACTGGCCTGCTGATGTACATATCATCGGGAAAGATATTTTACGTTTCCATACAATTTACTGGCCAATTATCTTAATGGCACTTGATTTGCCACTTCCAAAACAGGTATTTGGACATCCTTGGCTATTAGTTGGCGATGGAAAAATGTCTAAATCAAAAGGAAATGCGATTTATGCTGATGAATTAGTACACTATTTTGGTGTAGATGCAGTACGTTATTTCGTTCTTCATGAAATGCCATTTGCTCAGGATGGAACAATTACCTGGGATTTGATGGTAGAGCGTGTGAACTCTGATTTAGCAAACGTTTTAGGAAACTTGGTAAACCGTACAATTTCTATGCAGAATAAATACTTTGGCGGTGTAATTAGCAATCCATTAGAAAAAGAAGCTATTGATGAAGAATTGATCTCATTGGCAATGGATACACCAAAACGTGTAGAAAAAGCAATGGATACCTTGCATGTTGGAGAAGCCATCGATGAAATTTTTGCGCTTTTGAAACGTTGTAATAAATATATTGATGAAACAACACCATGGGTTTTAGGAAAAGATGAAAGCAAAAAAGATCGTTTAGCAACCGTACTTTACAACTTGATGGAAAGTATCCGTATTGCGGCAGTACTTTTAAGCAGCTATATGCCAGAAACTTCTGAGAAAATCTTAGATGAATTAAGTACTTCACAAAGAGATACAGAAAGCTTAAAAGAATTTGGTATGTTAGAATGTGGCCGTACAGTTGATTCTAAACCAGAAATTCTATTCGCTCGTAACGATATGAAAGAATTTATGGAAAAACTGGAAGCTGATAAAAAAGCACAGGAAAAAGCAGAAGAAAAAGCTTCCAAAGAAGATAAAAAAGATGTGAAAGAAGAAATTTCTATTGAAGATTTTACAAAAGTAGAATTAAAAGTAGGGACAATTATTTCGGCAGAAAAACATCCAAAAGCAGATCGTTTGTTAGTAGAACAGATTGATTTAGGAGATGAAACACGTCAAATCGTCAGTGGAATTGCGAAATCATTTAAACCAGAAGAAGTAGTAGGGAAAAAGGTAGTTGTGGTAACGAACTTAAAACCAGTAAAACTTCGCGGGGTAGAAAGTCAAGGTATGATTTTATGCGCAAGTACAGAAGATGATTTGGATATTGTTTCCATTGCGAAAAATCTTCCTAATGGAACGAAAGTAAGCTAGTTTATGAATCCGAAACAAAAGGTTACGATTTTTGGTTCCGTAGGACTATTAATTCTTGTAGGACTTGTGTTTATCATCAAAGGATGGCAAGTGCAGGAACAAATACTTCTATTTCTTGGGATTTTGTTGATCGTGATGGGTATTGGAAGAGGTATGATGTTGAAAAAATATCTTCCAGGCGATAATGATGATACAAATTTAGATGATTATCTAGAAGATGAAGAAAAAGAAGAAGATAAAAATTAAAAAAATTATAGTAGCTACTTGCGATATAGACAAAGTATTGTTATAATTGTATAGCACTTACTTTGGGCCCGCATGAGGCTTAAGGCGGAAGGAGAGTATATTATGAAAAAAGGAATTCATCCAGAATACCACCGTATTATGGTAAAATGTACTTCTTGTGGAGCTGAATTTGAATCAGGTTCAACTGCAAAAGAATTGCGTGTTGATACTTGCTCAAACTGTCATCCATTCTTTACTGGACGTCAGAGATTCGCTGCTGCTGCAGGACGTATTGAAAAATTCAACAAAAAATACGGACTTAAATAACAACAATTACAAAGAAAAAAGAGTTATAACAGAAGGACAAATTGTTCAAGAAGTTATGACTCTTTTTTTAATATAGTAATACAATTATGTAATCTTTTATATGCGATAAATGGTCATACGACTTGTAGGAATGTTTAGAAATAAGTAAGATATAGATACTTGTAGAAGTAGTATAGTTTTGAAAAATGAAAGAATACTAATACTAGTGAAAAAAATAAGGAGATTATTTATGAGTAAAGTATTATATATAAAAGCAAATATTAAAGAAGAAGGGCAATCTAGAACATTTCAAGTATCAGATTATTTTGTAGAAATGTATAAAAAGAATCATCCGGAAGATGAAATCATTACATTGGATTTATATAAAGAAGGTATTGGTTTTTTAAGACCACAGGATTTAGATTCTGTATTTGGGCCTAAGACAGAAGAAAGTAAACAGCACCCTGTATTGAAATATGCATATCAATTTCAGGAAGCAGATAAATATATTTTTGCTGCACCAATGTGGAATTTATCTATGCCGGCTATTTTAAAAGCTTATTTGGATTATGTCAGTATTACAGGTATTACATTTCGCTACACTGCACAGGGGCCACAAGGACTTTTAGAAAATAAAAAAGCTATCCATATTACTGCTCGTGGAGGCGTATATGAAGGAAGCAAAGTAGAAATGGGAGATCGTTATCTGCGCACGCTGTTAAATTTCTTTGGTGTACATGATATCTCTACCATTGCGATTGAAGGCTTAGATGTAATCGGAAATGATATTGAAAACATTCTTTCTTCATCAAAAGAAAAAGCTGAAAAACTTGCGGAAACATTTTAATCTAAGAAACAAGAGTGTAAGCTTCTGTTTTTTTGTCTAATTATGTAGTATAATAAACTGCGTTATGAGGTGAAGATATGTATCAGCAGTATAAAGAGGGATGGCTGGAAGTTATTTCTGGCTGTATGTTTGCAGGTAAGACAGAAGAACTTATTCGTAGAATTAAAGTTTTGGAATATGCAAAGAAAAAAATAGCAGTATTTAAACCGAAAATAGATAATCGATACAGTGAAGATTCTGTTGTCTCTCATGCGGGAAGCAGTGTGAAAAGTTTTAATATTAAAAATGCAAGAGAAATTTTTGATTACATAGACGATAGTTATGATGTAATCGCAATTGATGAGGTACAGTTCTTTGATGAAGAAATTGTAGAAATTTGTGATCATTTTGCGGATCAGGGAAAAAGAGTTATGGTAGCAGGCTTGGATATGGATTTTAGAGGAGAACCATTCAGTGTAATGCCGCAGTTGTTTACACATGCAGAGTTTGTAACAAAACTAACAGCAGTATGTATGAAATGTGGCGCACCTGCGACAAGAAGTCAAAGATTAATTGATGGTCATCCAGCTCGTTATGATGATCCAATTATTCAGGTTGGCGCAAGTGAACAGTATGAGGCAAGATGTCGTCATTGTCATGAAGTGCCGGGAAAAAGAACCATTCATAAAGACTAACAATTTTAAATTGTAGAAAGAAGGTTATGCGTAATCTTCTTTTCTTTTTGCGAAAAAACGGCATATATATTGACTATGTAAGATTTTTAAGTATTATATATAACAAAAGTAAATATTAAATGGAGCAGTATATTAACAAGATGCTGTAATGATATATCTTATCATGGGTAGATATTTTCGTATAAAGATTGGAGGGATGTTTGATGGAATTACAGAAAAAAGAACAGGGGAAAAACAAAAGCAGATTTAATGTTTGGAAATTTCTGCTTGCGAATAAATTACTTACCGCAATAGGCATGATAGCTTTGCTTATGGTAGTTGTACTTGGAATAGGAAAATCTTATGTAGCAGAAAGCAAAACTACAAAGCTTGGTTTTGAAGATATTGGGGAACTGGCTACACAAAGTGCATATGTTACGGAAGTAAATGTGACAAAAGCCGCAAGAAATCTATTTGGTATGGAAATTCCATTTACGCAAAGCAAGTATGTATATAGTTATGATGTGAATATAAAAGCAGGATTTAACTTTAATGAGATAGAGTGGAAAGAAACGAATCATGTGATTGAAGTAAAATTGCCAGAAGCAAAAATTTTAAGTACGGAAATAGATATGGATTCCTGCAAGATCTACCATGAAGATGAAAGTATATTTCGACAGATTACATTATCTGAAAACAACAAAGCATTGGCGGAATTAAAAAAGAATGCGGAAAAAGATGCGATTTCTAATGGTTTGTTGGAAAATGCATATGAAAATGCAGAAAAAATATTAACTCCTTTTTTTGAGAAAGAATATGATTTAAAGGAGTATAAGATAAAATTTATTAAGAAATAGGAGATGATTAACAAATGATGAAAAAACTTCGATTTGTCTTAATAGGTATTGTTATTCTTATTGCATTGTTTTACTTTGTATTATTTTTAACTGCATAGTATACAAGAATATAAATAATATAGAGGGTGTCTGCTGTAGATATAAGCAGAGGGCACTTTCTTTTTTATTCTTTTTAGATGATGAAAAATTCTTTTCATTTTAAGTGTTCAATGGTATAGTATATAAGGATATTTATGCCATTTAAGGCTAGTATAAATAGAGGCAGGAGGTTATGTTATGAGTATCATGATTGAACGTCTGGAAGGTATGGTAAACCGTTATCACGAAATTACGGAAATGATGATGATGCCGGAAATCGTATCCGACAGTAAAGAACTTGCGAAACTTGGAAAAGAACAGGCAGATTTAACACAAGTTGTAGAAACTTATGAAGAATACAAAAAAAGTGCGGAAGCTTTACAGGAAGCAAAAGAACTTTTAATGGAAGATGATAAAGAAATTAAAGAAATGGCGAAGATGGAAATTGAAGAACTTGAGCCTAAAATTGAAGAACTTTTAGGAAAGCTGGAAATTCTTCTGATTCCAAAAGATCCAAATGATTCTCACAATGCGATTGTGGAAATTCGTGGAGCAGCCGGTGGAGATGAAGGAAATATCTTTGCGGGTGACTTATATCGTATGTATAGCAAATATGCAGAAAGCCAGGGCTGGAAAATTGAAATCATTGAAATGGATGATTCTGAGGCTGGTGGATTCTCTTTGGTATCCTTTATGGTTAAAGGAGATGGCGTATATGGCAGATTGAAGTTTGAATCTGGAAGTCATCGTGTACAGCGTGTTCCAAAAACAGAATCACAGGGGCGTATCCATACATCGACTGCGACGGTTTTGGTTACACCGGAAATTGAAGCAGAAGATTTTGATATCGATATGAATGATTTGGAAATTGAAACCATGCGTGCAAGTGGTGCCGGGGGACAGCACATTAATAAAACAGACTCTGCTGTACGTATTATCCATAAGCCAACAGGTATTGTTGTAAAATGTCAGGATGGTCGTTCTCAGCATGAAAACCGTGCAACAGCATTGATGACTATTCGTTCTCGTGTATATGAAGAACATCAGCGTAAACTGGAAGAAGAACAGGGAGCAGAAAGAAGAAGCAAGATTGGTACAGGAGATCGTGCAGAAAAAATCCGTACTTACAACTATCCGCAAAACCGTGTTACGGATCACCGTATTGGATATAACGTAAACCAGCTGGATCGTATCATGGAAGGTAGAATGCAGGAATTATTAGATGCTTTACAAAGTGCTGATCAGCAGGCAAAATTAGCAGGTACAAAAAATGAGTAGTTATAAAGAAGTGCTAAAACATGCGCAGACACGCATGGAAGAAGCAGATCGAGGAGAACAGGCAGCTTTGCTTTATCTTTTGGAACTGACAAATATGGAAGCACATAATTTATATATGGAATTTGAACAGGAAATGCCAGAAGATATTGAAAAAGAATATGAAGCAGGTATTCAGCGTTTACTGGCAGGAGAACCGTTAGGGCATGTGCTTGGTTTTGAATGGTTTTATGGGTATCGTTTTAAAGTAAATGAAGATGTGTTGATTCCAAGACCTGAAACAGAAGAGCTTGTTGCCAATGTATTGGCTGCTTATGATGAATATTTTCAAGGACAGCAGGTAACTGCGGCAGATATTGGTACAGGTAGTGGAGCAATTGCGATTTCTTTAAAGAAAGAGGAAGAAAACATTCACATGCTGGCAAGTGATATTAGTGAAAAAGCAGTGATGGTGGCGAAAGAAAATGCCGCAAATAACGATGCAGTAGTATCCTTTCTAGTAGGTGATATGTTACAGCCTTTGATTGATCGTGATATCAAACTGGATATTCTTATTAGTAATCCTCCCTATATTCCAAATGAAGAAGTTATGGAGGATAGTGTGGTAAATTATGAACCGCATGTGGCTTTGTTCGGTGGAGAAGACGGCTTGAAATTTTACCGTGTTATCTTTGAAAATGCACCTAAGATTCTAAATGAGAAAGCATTTATGGCATTTGAAATGGGTTATAACCAAAAAGAAGCATTGAGTGCAGAAGCCAGAAAATATTTCCCTGATGCGAAGATTGAAGTCATTAAGGATATGAGTGGTAAAAACAGAATGTTGTTTATCTACTTAAACCTTGAATAGAAAACATAGATTACAGGCAGCTTTGTGCTGCTTTTTGTATTTCGTTCACATATAATGATGTATGGTAAGTGAATACATTATTAAAAATTTAGTATTATTGGAAATTATAGTGTTCTATTTGTTTTTTACAGTCAAAATAAAAGTTCTGTGGTAAAATGTTAGTACGTTTATAGGAAAGGATGTTGTATATGGCGGATATTATTGTCATTGGTGGAGGACATGCTGGTGTAGAGGCAGCACTTGCTTGTGCACGTATGAATAAAGATACCATTCTATATTCTATGCATATTGATATGATCGCATCAATGCCCTGCAACCCAAGTGTAGGAGGACCTGCAAAGGGAATCGTTGTTCGTGAAATTGATGCATTAGGTGGAGAAATGGGAAAGGCTGCGGATGCAACAGCACTTCAGTTTAAGATGTTGAATACAACGAAAGGACCTGGTGTACAGTGTCTTCGTGTGCAGTCAGATAAAATTGCGTATATGCGTTATATGCAGAATAAAGTGTTACATCAAGAGCATCTTGAAGTGCGTGAGATGTGTGTGGAAAAGGTATTGGCAGAAAATGGTGTTGTTCGTGGAGTGTTACAGGCGGATGGTCATATAGAGCCTTGTCATTCTTTGATCATCACAAGTGGAACGTTTATGAGCGGTCGTATTTTAGTAGGACATACTTCTACCAAACAAGGACCAGATGATGAACCTACAACAGATTCATTATCACAAAGTCTGCGTGATTTAGGTATTCATACATTCCGTTTAAAAACAGGAACACCAGCACGTATTCGCAGTGATTCCATTGATTTCAGTAAAACGGAAGTACAACCCGGCACAGATGCTTTTTTACGCTTTTCCAATGAAACGAAGTCCATTCGCCCTTTTGAAAAACAGGCGGTATGTTATCTGACCTATACAAATGCGAAAACACATGAAATTATTCGCTCTCATTTAAAGGATTCTGCTATGTATTCCGGGCTTGTGAAAGGGATTGGCCCACGTTATTGTCCAAGTATTGAAGATAAACTGGTACGTTTTGCGGATAAGGAACGTCATCAGATTTTCCTGGAACCGGAAAGTGAATCTTTAAATACAACTTACATACAGGGATTTTCTACTTCTATGCCACACGATGTGCAGGAAGATATGTTGAAAAGCTTGCCGGGATTAGAAAACTGTATCATTGAGAAATATGCCTATGCGATTGAGTATGATGCGATTGATCCATTACAGTGCAAACCAACATTGGAAAATAAAAAGATTGAAAATCTTTATACTGCAGGGCAAATTAATGGAACAAGTGGTTATGAGGAAGCAGCTGCCCAGGGGTTAATGGCAGGTATTAATGCTGTATTGAAAATGGATGGCAAAGAACCTCTTATTTTACATAGAGATGAAGCATATATCGGTGTTATGATTGATGATTTGGTGACTAAGGGTACAAAAGAGCCTTATCGTTTATTAACATCAAGAGCAGAATATCGTTTGTTGTTGCGTCATGATAATGCAGATCGAAGATTAAGTACTTATGGACATGAAATTGGACTTATCAGTGATGAAAGATTCTCTGCATTTGAAGAAAAAGAAAAAAATATTCAAGAATGTAAGGAGTATTTAAAGACAGTTCGCTTTACACCAAAATCTGAAATTAATACTTACTTGGAATCTATTGAATATGGAACATTAAAAGAGGGAATTTCTGCTTTAGATTTATTAAAACGTCCAAAAGTTACATTAGATGGCATGAAAGATTATCTGGAAATAAAATATGATGATGAAGTACTTTCTCAGGTAGAAATTGAAGTCAAATATGAGGGTTATATCAACAAAGCAAAAAGAGATGCTGCACATTTAAGACAAATGGAAAGGGTAAGTTTACCACAAGATTTGGATTATAACAGTATTCAGCATTTATCTTTAGAAGCAAAACAAAAGCTATCAGAAATACAGCCAATGACGATGGGGCAGGCCTCTCGAATTTCAGGTGTGAATCCAGCTGATATTGCGGTATTGGCAGTATATTTGGAGCAGTTAAAACGAAGTTAGAAAGATGTAATAAAAAATGATGTAAGACCATTTGCGGATACATCATTTTTTATGTTATATAAAGAAAAATTTTGTCAACTGGCAGATTTATTTAAATAATGTTTTAACAAAACATAATAACAGTTTTAATGTTTTTTCTTTTTAATTCCCTCCATTATTATCATTTCTTTCATTTTATAATTAAGAATGTTCTCTATTCTAACCAAAATTTGATGAGAATGGTTAGAATGATTAAAAATTGGTTAGAAATATACAAATCTTGAATTTTCCTATAATAGTAGTAAATAAGAAAATAATAGAAAACTGTGCTTTTGGAAGAAATTCGAATTTTTCTTAATAGGCACAGTCTCTTTTTTATCAATGTGTTTGTTAAACATCATGCGAAAGCATTGCCTGTTTTGATGATAAAGCGCATCATACGATACAATGCATCATAGTTATCTTTTTCGATTCGTACTGTACAATTATCTATACGTATTACATTGTCCATGCGACTTGCGAATGCTGCATTGCGTTCATGATGAAAGGTAATTTCCATACTATGAGAAGTTACCTCTTTCTTCATAGTTGCATGCGTTAAAGCTTTTGGAATTTCAGTTTGATAACGTTTCATAAGTGTATTCCAGCTGCAGCAAAGAGCACATTGGGAATTGATTGCTTTTTTTGTTTCTACATAAGAAAATCCCTTACCCAATTCTTCTTCTATTTGCTGTTTTAAAAGATCATCTCCACTAACAAGGATAACAGGAACACCATATTCCCAGGCAAGACGAGCATTAATGCCAGCCTCTCCCATTTCCATTCCATCTACTTTAATATTTCGAATCATCGCTCCCCAATTGGTATGTGCCATAATACCTGCTGTATTGGAACGACAATGATAACCAATAAAACATACACCATCATAACTGTCATCAAACCCTTCCATCATGCCATATGGTTTATAAGCACCATTGCTGGAAACAAAAGATACACGTGGATCTAAGCGAGATGGCAAAAGATTATCCATATTGCCATGACCATCATTCACGATAATTTCCTCAACACCATTTTCAAATAAGGCAGAAATAACTAAATTTACTTCATTTATCATGTTGGTTCTATATTCTTCATACTCTGCACCACCTCGCATCGTATAAGCAGGGTTGCTGTTTCCCCATATTCCTTCAATATCTGCAGAGATATAAATTTTTTTCATTGTAAATACCCTCTTTCTGTTATATGTATTATGACATGAATGGAAAGTTTATACAATAAGTGTTGAGAGATGGAGAAGCTTGAAAAAAGAAAATAATATGTAAGCGCACTCATTGATGAAATATATAATAAGGAGTATAATAAGAATAGAAATAAGGAGGTCGACATTTATGAAAAAGACCATTATTACAATTAGTAGACAATTTGGAAGCGGAGGAAGAGAAGTAGGTGAAAAGCTTGCGAAAGATTTAGGTATTCCATTTTATGATAAGGAATTAATTGAAATAGCCGCAAAAGAAAGTGGAATGGATCCTGAATTGTTTGTGGAAGATGACACACGTACAAGCTTGGGATTTCATCTGATTGGTGCTTTAGGATATTCTTTGGGTGGACCATTATCTACGATTACCGAATTATCATTGAATGATCGTTTATATCTGGTACAATCACAGGTTATTGAACAGGTTGCTCAGGAAGGCCCATGTGTAATTGTTGGACGATGTGCAGATTATGTATTAAGTGATCGTGATGATGTATTAAATGTTTATATTCATGCGAATATGAATGATCGAATCAAACGTGCAGTACATTCTTATGAAGTGGATGAACGAAATGTAGAAGATTCTATTCATAAAATAGATAAAAGACGTGCAAACTATTATGAATATTACACAGACAGAAAATGGGGACGTGCAGAAAATTATGACTTAAGTATTAATACAAGTACATTTGATGTAGATGGAGCTGTGCAAATTATTAAAGATGTAATAAAAGACTGATTTAAAGAAGAGTGCAAACCACTCTTTTTAAATATTTGTTCTACCATAATTTCACAAGATTGTTTGACATAGGAGAAAGAAGAAACTGTTATACTGTCAATATAGATATAAACGAGGAGGTTTCTATTGATATGACGTGGAAATTGGTGCATAAAAAATCATATGATATCATAGAAAATGAAAATGGGAAGAATTTGAGTTATCATCCTAATTTGGGTATTCAAATCATTGAAAAAGATGGCTTTGCGTTTAAAGATTTAAATGCGACAGGAAATTTAGATAAATTTGAAGACTGGAGGCTTCCACTTACCTTGCGTATTCATGATTTTAAGACACAATTTGGATTATGGCAGGAAAAAGACTGTTTGTATTATCCGAAAGGAAAAATACAGATTCCTGTAGATGTATATGATAACTTGCTGTTTCTATATGAACATAAATTGTTTCATATAGAAGAAGAAAAAGAAGATATGAAGTTTATAAAAGAAAACTATCTTTTAGGTGTTTTATTGTTGATGTTTGATAATGATTATGGAACAGGAAAAGAAGATTATTTGTTACAGCTAATTGTACAAAGTGTACAGCTGGGTGTATTGGAAAATGTTATGTATTCTATTTGGGAAGCTGTTCGCAACTATTTGAAGACTTTATCGGAGAAAAGAAATACAGCCCTAGGGGAAATGTCGTATATAAGCTAAGTAAAATCAGCTTTTTACTTTTGTTACATCTTGTATTTTCTTTAAACTTTTACAAGATAGCTTTCCATCAGCTCTAAAATTTTTTTGTTTTTTATATCGTAGATAACAGAGCAGAGGGCATTAGCTTCATTTTTACATATATTAAATTGATTGTATCAATTATATTACAATCCTTGTTAGGATAAATTATTTTTACCACATAAGGATTATATTCTATTACGCTTCTATCTCCATTTTTATCTACAATTATGAGTGTTTGCTAAGAGGCAATGGAGATTGTTTATAAAGGAGATAGCTTGTTCCAGACTTTTGTATTTCATCTATATTATCTAACTTCTAGAGATATAAATGTTAAACCATATTCATGAATGCCATCTTCTGTCTATACAAAAGAGGTTGTATCTCCACTAAGATTCAACGCATATAACTAAAAAATTTAGTTTGACTAAGTTACTGTATTTGCATATAATATGTGTAGGCAAAATATCGTAATGAGCCATGTAAAAGAAAAAGGAGTGCTGCAACACTCCTTTTTTCGTTATGGCCAAAATTGTTGCCTACTTCTTGTTGTCCAGCCACTTGCAGATACAATGGCAAATTGTACCAGCGATAACAGAAGTAAATATCGTAATGATTATCTCCATGTAAAATCACCTCCTCCACATTGGGCAGAGATGGGAAACGTAGTGATTATATCACGAAATATAATTATGAAATGTTTATACATGATATTTAAATATTTAAAAAATAAAAATATATCTTTAGAAGAAAGTACATCATCTTATTCAGTTTCATTTCTCTTTATAACATATAACAGTTACCTTTAAAGGAATGATGATTAAGGAAACCTGCTCAAGAACATAGATTTGTATTTACTTATCAAAATCTGCTATTGAAAAAGACTCGTAGTTATACTTTTATCATATTTTCCAAATGGAAAGAGTAAATATACGTATGTATGTCTTTTGATGGATATAAAATATGCATTGCTTCTTTATACTGGGATAGCTGTGAAGCATATAGCTTTTTAAAATCTTCTTCCTTTTCCAATGCATCTGTTTTAAAATCAATGATCATAATTTTATCTTGAATAGATACAAAGTCCATATATCCGTGAAGAATCATATCTTCTTTTTTCACCATAAAAGGAAGTTCGTGAAAACACTGCCCCTGTAAGGCTTCTTGATAGATGGGATGTTCATACAGAGTTGTGATGGAATGCATCTGCTTATCATATAGCTGTAATCCTAGCATTTCTGCTTTTTCTTTTATGTTTTCAATAGAAAAAGTATCTTCTCCTATGGTTTCCATCAGTTTATGCATCTTTGTTCCATAACTGCTTCCTCGCACTTGTTTATGAAGGTTTAATTCTGGAAGATGTTCTTTTTGAATCGCTGTTGGAGTAATGATTTCCAGTTTTTTTGTATCCTTTTGATATTGGAATGTTTTTGATACAGGATGAATTTCTTCTGGAAGAGGAATGTCGTTCCACAATTGATGAACTTCCTGAATAGTAAATAAAGGGTTTGGGTTTTGCAGGAAGGATTGTAAGATCCAGGAAGAGTATCCATTACGTTCATAAATAGCGGACATGGTAAGTGGGCGATTGTATGTATCCAAAGATAAGACACAATCTACAATATGCATTTCCTGCTGTGCACGTGTGGTCGCAACATATAAGATACGCATTTCTTCTTCCAGTTCTTCTTTATTTTTTTTATGTTCCATTGCTAGACGATACCATGTTGTGCGTACATAACGCTGTGGAAGATCCATACATTTTAAGGCAATTCCCATATCCGCATCACACATACAGAATTCTTTATTTTCCACCATGCTGAAGGAATCAGAAGACCATAAATAAACAACAGGAAACTGTAATCCTTTGGATTGATGAATACTCATAACACGTACAACATCGGCTTCACTACCAATGGGAATCGCTTCTGCTGTCTGGGCATCTTTGATTTGTTCGATCTGTGATAAAAAACCGGCAATCCCTGTCGCATAACTATCTTCAAAATTAACTGCTTTTTCATACAACAAGTCTAAATTTGTTTTCTCCTGCAAGGTTGTATGCAAGGAATAGTAATCATTTGTGTTGTATAAAAGGTTTAACATATCTGGTAAAGACAGTGTTCTTGTGTTTGTTCGAAGATCTTCAAACACGTTAAAATTTGCACTGGCATGTTCTTTAAACCAGGCATAATAGGACTGTGTTTTCTCTTTCTGCAGTTTTGCATGGGCAAAATCTTCTACATTGTATTGGAATAAGGGAGAAGTCATTGCGGCCATAAAAGGAATATCTTCCTGTGGATGTAATAGAGCACGTAAAGTAGATAACATAATTTGTACAGCATTGGACTGATAAAACCCTGATTTTACATCAATGAAATACGGAATGTTCAGCTTATCAAACGCAGCTTTCAGGTTTTCTTTTCTGGCATTGCTTCTGACAAGGACAACAAAATCTTTCCATTTTCTATTTTCTTCTTCATGTTTTCGAAGAATTTCATGGGAAATATAAGACGCTTTAAAATCATTCTTGGATAATATAAGATCATTTTCTTTTTTTATTTCATCATGGAAAATCGCATGGAAACAGATAGGAAGGTTATCTTCGTTTTGTGCAGGAACCCCAGTTTCTACATCATCCTCTTTCGCATAGCTGCAAGAAAAACCATCGGTATTCATCAGCTCTTTAAATAAAATATTATTGAAATCTACGATCATTTTTTTAGAACGATAGTTGTTGGATAAGTAAATAACTTCATCGTTTTCTTTTTTGTTTGTGATCAATCCTTTCATCAACTGCGGTTTCGCATGACGGAAACCATAAATTGACTGTTTGATATCACCAACGCGGAATACATTGTTTTCTTTGCATATCAATAATACAAGTTCATTTTGAACATCGTTGCTGTCCTGAAATTCATCCACCATGATTTCTACAAACTGGTTACGGTAAATATCGGCTACTTCTCCATCTTTTGCCTGTAAAATCTCAAGGGCAAAATGTTCCATATCATCAAAGTCAATACACTGTATTTCTTCTTTGATAGTTTGGTATGCATTTCGATAATCTAATGTCATTTCTACCAGTTTACTAACGATAGGGTATAAGGTTTGGATATCCTGTAGAAAAGTTGTGGAAGAAAATAAGATTGCAAGCAGTTCATCTTCCAATTCCTGTGATTGTTTTCGTAAACGATGATATTCATTATCTTCTTTATCTGGACTGGTAGGGATGATTCCCTGTGCAATTCCACGAAATGCCAGTCGAAAAGCTTCATAATCTTTTTCTTCTAGTGTTTTTTCTACTTCGCCAAGTGCTCCATACTTTTTCATGACAGCTGTTTTTTTCTTTTCTTCTTCACTGTAACGATATTCATATAAATATGCAAGACGATCTAAAACTTCATGATATCGTTCCATTTGTACATGTAGATAGTCAAAAAAGATATCTTGCATAAAAGAAGGAATATCATCAAGGGTATGGATATCATGATACATCTCTTTCATATCTTCCAGCCATTGTTTTGGGTTTGGTTTACTGGAAGAAAGGTTCGCAAGATTTTGAATACAAGCTGCAAGTGCATCGTTATTTTCTGCACGGGAAGAAAACATCATACATGTATGCAGAAAATCCTCATCCTGTTTTTCATATTGGATGTCAAATGCTTTGGATAGTGCTTCACTTTTTGCCTGTTCCATTACCCCATTATCCATAATGCTGGAAATACGGGCAGGATCTAATCCAATGATATAGTAATAATCTTGAATAATAGATAGACAAAAGGAGTGAATGGTAGAAATATGCGCAGTTTGTATAGAAGTCAGCTGTCTTGTAATATATGCTTTTTCTTCTTCCTTTGTACTGGTGTCATAGGCAGACTGCAAGGCTGCTGCCAGTCGTTTTTTCATTTCATTGGCGGCAGCTTCGGTGAAAGTCATTGCCAGTATCGCATCGACTTCTACACGCTCTTCCATAACCAATCGCATCAATCGCTCAATAAGTACCGTAGTTTTTCCACTTCCCGCAGAGGCGGAAACAAGGACATTTTTCTGTTTTGTTTCAATGGCTTTTAGCTGCATCTCATTCCATTGTGGCATCTTCTTTTTCCTCCTCTTTTCGATAGAGCGCATCATCTGGCTCTATAAACGGTTCTTTTTTTGTATATAATCCATGAAAACGGCAAATTTCATAATACTTGCAGAAAGTACAGGCATCTTCATCTGGTGTTAAGGATATATCTGCAGAAAGAATGCGATCTGCGATCTTCTGATAAATCGTTGTAAAGTATTTTTCAATCTGATCAAGACTGTACGTTTTTCCTGCTTTTATGATACCATCTTTGTTTTGACGAACCCCTGCAATGTGGCTTGCATCATCATCCAGAATATCTACCTGATAAGACATTGTCCATCCATTTCTTCGATGTGCTTTTTTCAACAGTGCTTCTTTTTCTTCTTTTCCTATTTCTGTATAGGATACAGGACGACGTTTTAGCTGTCCGGCAATGTTTGGGATATTTTCGTTTTTTAAAGATACATAATATGCTCCCAATACTTCTTTGTGCATCTTCTTTACAACGATGGAGTAAGTTAACAGCTGTAACTGCAATGCCGCAAATACTTTTGGCTCGGATAAGGTTTTTATCGAGCTTTTATAATCCAAGATACTCGCAAGGTTTCCATCGGCATCAATACGGTCAATAATTCCATACAGCTGCAGTTTTACATCTTCTTTTACAGGCAAGGTATAGGTAAAAGGCTCTTCCTGTTTCCATGGTTTTAGATGGGAGTGTTCTTCCATATCTTCCAGTCTTTGCAGTGTCTGTGTTAAATTGGTAAACAATCGTTTTTCTAAAAGAGAGTAACTGCTGGCAGATGAAGGAAAGATTTCTTTTATTTCTTCAATTTCCTTATGTAGTAATTGTTCGATTTTATCTGATGTTGCTTTCGCATATTCTTTTCCCATCGTTTTTGTCAGGGTTTCCAGTACATAATGAGAAAGTGTTCCGGCATAGGAATCCGAGAATGTATACTGCATCGGCTCACGAAGTCCTAATCCATAACGCAAAAAGTAAGAGAAAGGACAGTGAATATAACGTTCCAAAGAGGAAATAGAGCCTTTTAAAACATCATCTTTCACAAATAGCTGTTTTGCGATTTGTGGAGAGATTTCAAGGGATGTTTTCCTTGGCACATAAGAAGTATGAAGCGGGTAAGACTCTGGTTTTCCAAGCATTTGTTCCATTTCCAGTGCTGCCTCCAGACTTTTTCCTTCATAGGTTCCAAGTGGATACGATACGACAAGAACGGGTGCATTCCATAATTGTTTCTCTAGTTGTTTTAAATAATGGGCATAACGATCTTCCATACTTGGATAAGGAAGAAATTGGTAGTAGCTTTCATCAAAAATGCCTTTTTTAAAAGAAAAAGCAGGATAATTGTTTTGTGTTGCCCCTAATATGAATTGGTATTGTTTCTTTGGACAGTTTTGTGTTAGGGAAGTAACGATTGCCCCATACATTTCCTTGATAGAACCATCATAGGAAATCTTATCCAGGTAAGGCAGGTAGAAAGTAAAATCTTCCATGTTTTCCAAATAGGGAAAGACATCATTTAAAAAGTTTTGTACTTTTAGAAATACTTGTAATTCTGTATGCTGTGTCGATAAGGTTTCTTTCACAAGCTCACAAATTGAAAGAAAGACTTCTTCGATGGAAGCAGCTGTTAGAAACGGATGCAGCTTTTCTATAACTTGCTGGCGAACTTCTTCTGCTTTTTGTTGCAGGTGTAACAGTTTTTCCAAATCAAGGGGCGATAATACATGCCCTTGATAATCAATCGTTTGCAGGTGATCAAAAGGCGTTGTAATATTTCCCGGGAAAATTTCAAGATAACTTCGAAGACTTTCGATTCCTTCTACCACAAAACATCCGCAGTCAAGACAGTTTAAAAAATGTTTTTCATCCGGCCGCAAGTAATATTGAAACAAGGCATGAAAACGTTTTGTGATGATACTTGTATGCGAATTGGAAAGAAACGTATGTGGAATTTGATATCGTTCAAAAATCTGTTTTACAATGGGTGCATATGTCGTATCTGCCAAGGTAATTTGTATGTCTTGTGCAGATATGTCATGTTGAAGAATGTATTGTGCACATCCTTCAATTTCCTGTCGTTTATTTACCGCATGATAAAACTGCTTTTTTTGACATACTTGCTGCATAGGAATGAGCTTTGCGCCATGTTCCATGAAAAAGTCCACCAGTTTTTGTTCCTTCAAGGAAAACGAAGCATCGTATAGGTAGATGTTTGAAAAATCATGATGTATTCTTTTCTCCAGTGTTTTCTTTTGTATATCTGCAGAAGTTGTAATGGGATATAACGGAAAGAGAATGGCATACAATTCTTTTTGTGAAGCAGTTTCTCTTGGCAGCTGGTCGATGGAAATATCCCATGTTTTCATATCTTCTATAAAGGCATAACATTCCTGCAGAAATGGCAGAGAAGAAGCTGTTTCTTTATATATAGACAATGAAGGAAGCATCTCTTTGATCAATTTTCGATACTGTGAAATAATCGCAATTTCACCTTGTGGTTCTTCCTTTTGCCACGAAGTTAAAAGACTATAAAAAGAGTGCAGATGAATACCAATACATCCTTGGTTTTCTTCTATCAGCTGCTCTCTTAAAAAAGGGTGTAAATACGAAGGGGCTACAATAATATCACCCATACGCAAATCATGTAAAGAAGCCATAACATCCATCCTTTCTTACTAAGAGATATTATATAACAGATAGGTTTGTGAAAAAAGGAAAGAACATGAAAATCTATGGAAAGGAAATATTTTGATAGTAACATTTGTTTGTTGTGCTTTAGTTTAGTTGTAACCGAATAAAAAATTTAATTTTATCATGAGAAAAGGCTTATAAAAATAATATTGAAAATCTGTTCATGATGAATACGCATCTCTTTCTTTTTATAGATAATCGTTAATATTTTGTATTATAATAAAAGATATGATTTTTAAGGAGGGGTATGTGTGGATAAAGGGAGTACATTGATGAGTGAAGGTTGTATATGGAAAAAGATTACTTTTTTTGCGTTGCCTTTATTTTTAGGAAATTTATTTCAACAGTTATATAACACAGCGGATTCTTTAATTGTAGGAAACTTTCTTGGAAGCAATGCATTGGCTGCGGTAAGCTCATCTGGGAATTTGATTTTTTTAATGGTTGGATTTTTTAATGGAATTGCGATGGGGGCAGGCGTTGTCATAGCCCGCTATTTTGGCGCAAAAGATGTGGAAAACATGCAGAAGGCGATTCACACTACAGTTGCCTTTGGACTTGTTGCCAGTGTTGTATTAACGATTGTCGGTGTTTTGTTGGCACCACAGATGTTAATATGGATGGATACACCATCCAATGTACTGCCATCTTCTATTACATATTTTCGTATTTATTTCGCAGGTTCTTTGGGACTTGTTATGTACAATATTTTTGTGGGTATCTTGCAGGCAATCGGAGACAGCAAACATCCGCTTTATTATCTAATTATTTCTTCGATTACCAATATTGTTTTGGATATTGTATTGATTTCTGTTTTTCATTTTGGTGTTGGTGCAGCGGCTTTTGCGACCATCTTATCTCAGTTTTTAAGTGCCTTTCTTTGCCTGGTGTTATTGATGCGAAGCAAAGAGTCCTATCGTTTAGAACTAAAAAAGATTACCTTTCATAAAAAACATCTAGGGATGATTCTTCGTTTAGGTATTCCTTCCGGTATACAAAATTCTATTATTGCGATTGCGAATGTAGTTGTACAGTCTAACATTAATGCTTTTGGAGAAATGGCAATGGCAGGATGTGGTGCATATTCCAAAATTGAAGGATTTGCTTTTCTTCCAATTACAAGTTTCACCATGGCACTTACAACCTTTGTTGGACAAAATAGCGGCGCGAAAGAATATGAACGTACAAAAAAAGGAGCTTTTTTTGGGATGATGTGTTCTATGCTTCTGGCAGAAGGTATTGGAATTTTGATTTTTCTATTTGCCCCTGCCTTAACGAAAGCCTTCAACAATGACCCGCAAGTAATACAGTTTGGAGTAGAACGAGCAAGAACCTCTGCCTTATTTTTCTTTTTGCTGGCATATTCTCATTGTGTATCCGCCATTCTTCGAGGTGTTGGAAAATCCAGTATTCCTATGTTTGTCATGCTGGTATGCTGGTGTGTCATTCGTGTCAGTATTTTAATGTTTTTTACTCCAATTTTCCATAGTATTCAAGTGGTATATTGGGTATATCCGATCACATGGACATTAAGTTCGATTGTTTTCTTTCTTTACTACAAAAAAGCAAATTGGCTGTATGCCTGAAATTAACGTTTACTTTTCTTTGTACCATGTAACTTGCTTTGTGTTATGATAAAGAAAAGAGGTGAGGCTCTATGTTGAAAGTTGCTTTGCTGGAAGAAGAGACGGTTGCGAAAGAAATAATCTTTGAGTTAGGCAAGATATTTCAGGGGACTGAGTGGACATTCCAATATTTTTCTTCTATTTCTGATTTTGTAAAGGCAGAATGTGAAGTGGATTTTTCAATCTTATTTATTCGAGGGAAATATGATGTACCACGTTTTTTAGATACTTTTCTTTTAAAAAAATCAGAGCGTATCATTGTTTTTACACAAGATGAAAAAACTTCTTCTTATACTTCTTTTGAAAGAATACTTTATATAAATAAACATCAAATAAAAAAAGAAATGCAGAATATTGCTTCTTCCTTATATAGAGTGAGCAGAGGAGAGGAAGAGTATTTGCTTTCTTATAATTATGTGCAGGTACCTATTAAATATCGTGATATCTTCTATATTGAAAAAATAGATAAACAGCTTATTTATCATACCCAAAAAGGGGAATTTAAAGAACGAAAAAATATGAAAGATGCATATATGGAATTTGAGCCTTATGATTTTTTAAGAATTCATTCCAGTTATTTGGTAAATATGCGATATATTACCAAAATAGATAGTGATAGTGTTTATCTTCAAAAGATAGCTTTGCCATTCGCAAGAAATCGAAAACAGGAAGTTCGAAGGAAAATGGAAAGTTATATTCATAAAAAGTAAAAACAGTGCACCATAGGCACTGTGGAACTACTTTTGAAACCAGAAACTTATCGCTTCTTGTGTATAGTGAGCATCAAACGCTGTTATCTTATAGGTTTGCATACCGGCTTTATAGAAAGGTTCATTTTCTAAATAAGACTGAAGAGCTTCTTTGTTTTCTGCCTTTATTATAAAAATGCCGCCTGTTTGATCTTCTTTCAATCCAGATAATAAATACAGTTCTTTCTGCATCGCTTTTTGTGTATAGGATATATGTTCTTTTAACAGGGTATCGTTCATAAGTTCTGGTTTCTTTAATACACCTTCTACTATGAAAAATTGCATGAGAATCCTCCTTTATTAATGCATTTATTATATGATTTCGTTTGTTTTTTGAAAATCAATATGCTTCACTTATGTAAATTAGATATTCTTTTTACTGAAAATACCAGATTTCTGCCAGTTTTTCCACTTTTCTTTACTTAGAAAAGTGCGTGGATATAATAAAGGTGTAAAAAGAAAACAGATAAAAGAGAGCGGTGAGAAAATGGGATGTTTACTTCGTTAGATATGTAAAACTTATATAAGAAAAGATGATTTATGAATGGGCGTTTAAACAGTCAGTCTTAACTGTATAAAATATATATCTAACAATTGGAAAATACGGTGTGGATCATCGGAAGTTAAAGCCTAAAGAAGTTTTGGGACAGCAAAACAAGGTATTAGGAAAAGGAAATAGTGATGTTTCCAACGTACATGGTGCGTATAACTCCCAGTATTAGGAATTAGAGTTATATATATTGTAATTGAACGGCATTGAGGTTATAGATTCAAAATAGAGAAGATATAAAAGAGAATGGATAAGTAGATACGATATATATAAATAATAGGGAACTGGAAATAGAGAAATCAGTGAGAGCTATATATGGAAGATAGACAAGACTGAGATGGTATCTATGGAAGGGATAAATAACAAAAGTGTTTTGATGAAGCCATGCTTTTAAATGATGGAAGAGATGAGAATACGAAGTTATTTATAAGATCTGTTTACTCTGCGAATTGGAAAAACTGACAAGATTTGTACATCATAAAATAGTTAGAGAGTACAAGCAACATCAGGATCATAATAGAAATGAAGCAGGGGAAAAGAAGCATAAGGCAGATGGAAAATGCAGGGGAAATATAAAACCTGTAACGTGGAAGATACAGTTGGATAAAAGTCCTTATGTGGAAATAATTCTGGAATACAGTAACGATATTACTTAACGATATATGTATTGTAATTTGATAAGACCAGAAAGGAAAAAGGTCGATATCTTATACAAAGACATAAAGTATAAGGAGGTCGCGAATTATAAAATTGAATAGGTAACACCCCTTGGCAGGAAGAATGTGAATATGTCAAGGGGTTTTTGGTGGTTGACTAGGATGGCGTTTTAAGGGTTCTATAAAATGTATCTTCCTATTTTGATATTCCTCCATAGGTATAGGGGTTTAGGTATGGTATTTTTTTGGTGCTCCAAAAATAGTTGGGGTTAGCTGAATTTGATCTTC
>UMHO01018238.1_pt1 | contig 40562 bp, 33 predicted proteins | sample 1965561 | NCBI WGS metagenome assembly UMHO01 (sample SAMEA4836102, study PRJEB28245) | human gut metagenome | biome: gut microbiome; material: fecal sample | place: Denmark | collected 2008 | reverse complement strand
TTTCACCACCTAGATGTATGCCATGCTTGGCGTACATAAAAAGGTGTATATTCTTTAAGTTACACCTTTTGTTGAATATCGATTTATATATCTCATTATCGCTATTTTTTGATAACTAAAATAAAGTTCTATTATCTTCATTCGTTAATAAATCAAAGTATTATTACCCCTTACTTTGTCTTTTATCAGGCTTGTTTAATAGTTTTTTACCAATTATTAGAAAACAAATCGTTGTCGTAGTTCCTGCCAAAATATCTGCTATTCCTTCTGCACAAAATACTCCATTTACCCCACTATTTGTTACTGCCGGTATTATATAGATTAATGGAATAAGAAGAATCACTTTTCTTAACAAGGCAAGTACTAAAGAAACTTTTGCCTGTCCTAAAGATAAAAATGCATTTTGTAAAGATGACTGTGCTCCAAACATAAAAATTCCAAAATAATAAAGCGGCATGACCTGCGCTAAGATTGTTCTCAACTGTTCATCAGGTGTAAACCATGTATACAATAACTGAGGAAGAAATACGCAAAGCAAGCACATCAGAATCGTAAAACTCATATTAATCATAAAAGATGTTTTTACAGCCTGTCGTACTCTGCTGTATACCCCTGCACCATAGTTATAACTAATAATTGGCTGTGCTCCATTATTCAAGCCATTTAAAGGCATTAAAATAAGCTGCATGACACTCGATAATACCACCATTGCCCCTACATATAAATCTCCTCCCATGGTACTTAATTGAATATTGAACACAGTAGTTACCAAACTATCTGTTGAATTCATGATAAAAGGAGAAATTCCTAAAGAAATTACCATCCAGAAAATTCTTTTATCAAATCTGAAATCTTCTCTTGTGATTCGCAACTTTGATTTTTCACTTGTCAAATAACGAATGACCCATAAAGCAGATACCCCTTGTGATATAACTGTTGCCAGGGCTGCTCCTCTTACACCCAAATGAAACACAAAGATAAAAAGAGGATCTAATAATAAATTTAGAATTGCACCGATTGCGACTGTAGCCATCCCAATCTTTGTTTTTCCCTGTGCATTAATAAATGGATTTAACCCTAAAGAATACTGTACAAAAATTGTACCAATTAAGTATATATTTAAATAGCTTTGTGCATATCCTATCGTGTCATTACTAGCTCCAAATGCAAATAAAATCGGTTTGGAAAACATATAAAAGATAAGTGTTAACAGAATTGCACAGACTGTTAATGAAAAGAAACAATTTCCCACAATTTTTTGTGCCTCTTTTTCTTTTTTAGCACCCAATCGAATAGAAGCAAGAGGTGCTCCTCCCTGTCCAAGCAAAGCTGAAAATGCGCTAATCAGCATTAAAATGGGAAAGCAAATCCCAACACCTGTTAATGCGGTTGTACCAATATTAGGAATATAGGAAATATAGATTCGATCAACAATGTTATACAAGGCATTTACCATTTGTGCCAATATCATTGGCAAAGCCAAAGAAATAAGCAGTTTTGGAACTTTCTCATGTAATAATTTTAAATCAGATTCTTGCATAAAAATACCTCCACAAGTCCATATTATAACACTTTATAAATATCAAAAAAATATTTTAAACAATCATCTTATTTCCATTTAAATTAACTGAAAACTATAATTCTATAAAAATTAAAGCATCAAAAAGGTGTAGCTTCTTTTTTAAGTTACACCTTTTTACATATACTTATTTTGTAGAAAATTTCTGTTTAAAGAAATCTGTAAATTCTTCCAACTCTTTCTCTTGAGAAACATAGACATATAATTTTTCATCATCTAGCCAGTCATAGGCATTAATTCCAATATAACTTTTCTTATCTGGATAAATAATAAAAGCATCTGTTGGATATTTATTTCTATATGCCTTCAGTATTTCATTTCTACGATAATATGTAGGTTCTCCACATTCTGATAAATCAGGTATCGTTGGTACGACTACAATCGTTACATCTTCTTCTTTCCATCCAACAATTAAATTTCCTATTTTTGTTTTACTGCCATGCACAAACCCATAATTAAAGCGACCTACATCCTCGCTATAACCAAAAATAATCTTATAGTCATCACCATTTTCTACTTTAGAATTAAATAATTCTCTCATTTTTCTTGCATTAGCATTACTTTTTTCCATGTCTACTTGTGGACCTTTAAACAAATGATTAAATAAACCCATACATGACCTCCTAGTTTTTATTTCATACTATATAAAAATGAATACTGTTATCAAAATCTTTTTTTCATCTCCTTCCATTTATCTTTATTCATTTTCATATAAATAAAAACAAAATTTAAAATTTGTGCTTATTAAATTTAAACTATATAATCTAACAAGTCTGCAGGCTATCTTATTGTTGTTTCATTGATTCTAGATAATTTACAATCGTCTTAATTTGAAAATCAGCGGTTTCCTTCGCTGCTTCTGGAATAAGCAAAGGTAAAGATGTCGGTATTGCTTTTTGAAATATAATCAACATTAAACTAAGATTAATAAACAATTGAACTCTCTCTTTGCTTGGTTTTATCCCAAAATATCGAAGGATATCTTCAAAAAGTTGTTCCTGTTTTCTTCTAAACAAAGCATAACTTTCGAAAGATAAACGCTTAAAGATCATCTGCTGTTCTTCAATCGTAAGAACAACGATTCCATTTCCATAACAACATGTTTCTAGAAAAGTTGTGAGTGCTTCTTTCCAGCTAAGGGAATTATCATTTATCAAGGTTGTAATATATTCAAGAATTTTTGGTTGTTGAAAATATAAACTTTCTACCACTAAATCTTCTTTTGAAGAAAAGAAAGTATAAAAGAAAGTTCTAGAAATACCAACTTTTTTATATATTTGTTCGATTGTTGTATGCTGTACGCCCTGTTTTGCGATAAACTGCAGTCCTGTTTCCAGTAAGGATTGTCGAATATATTCTCTTTCTTTATCTGAATAGGAAACTTTAGGCATAGCTAACCTCCAACAATAAAAACATTTCTCTTTATTTATACTTATTTTAACATTGATTATCTGCTGTTACAATATGTTGAATTCTACTTGTATCATAATCTTTTTTTAGTTTTATTTAATTATCTTTAAATAAATTTTTATTGTTTGAAATAAAGACATCACTACATCTTGTTCTTATTAAAAATTTAAACTGTTAAATCTTAAAACAAGCCCTCTACAACGCATTATAATGAGCTTTTTTTAAGTTTATCAATATAGTTTAGCACCTGTAGGAATACAATCATCAGCCATCAATAGGTGAAATTCCATATTCAAGAATCTCTTTTCTTTTTATTTATATTCTATGTGTATTTAAGAAAACATATTATTTTACGAATACAAAAGCTTTTTAAAATTCTATACATTTCAATATAAATTAATCAACAAGTCCATATCCAATGACTTTGTATTCATCAGGTGTGACATAGACAATTCTATTGTTAGGTACTACTTTTTCATCCTTTATAGTAAATTCAACAATATATACTTCTTTTCCAATAAATGACTCATCAAATATATCACCCATATCTTCTTCTAAAACAATTTTATTAATTGTTGTTTTTCCATTAACAATGTTTATTTCTTCTTTCATTTCTTTATTAAGTTGATTATAGACTATTTTCACAATATCATTATTCTCTTGCTTTTCTATCTGCGATTCTGAAGATATATTTTCCTTTATTTCATATTTTTCAGAACAACCAATTAAGCTCAATGAAATAACGCATAAAATCAGAATAGAAACTATTTTTTTCATAATAACCATCCTTTCTTAGTTTTTATTTAATGATTGATTGTAATAAAGTAATAAGTTCATTTTCTGTAATGCCTTTTGTTTCTATATCAAAAAATATATTGTTATATTTGAATGTAGTTAAGTAAGTATCGTCCCATTTAAATATTGTAAGGGGGGTATTGTCGATCTTAGATTCTTTTGCATTATCATCAAAATAAGCATCTCGTAACGGCTTTTCTAATTCTGAAAAAGTTAAAGTAATACGATGATTTTTATCTTTTTGATATACGAATACATAATCATGTAATTGATCATAGGTATTCGTTGCTGGATTCTTGACAAAGACGTTATAACTTTCAATATTTTGATATTCTTTTGGAACTTCGAGTTCTTTTAGAAATTCAAATCTATCTACTATATCATCCAGTTTAACTGTTTCAATTTCAGCATCAACCTTTGCAAGATCCATATTAGCATCAGTAACTGTAAGATTCGCTGTATCTTTTTCATTAATGTTAAGTTCAATGTTTGCAGTTTTTGAGATTTCTGCATCAGGCTTGAATCCATGCCACAAGCCAAAACATACAAGCAAGATCAGGCAACAACTCCCCGCAACTGTTAATGAATATTTCATACGTTTTTTCCTTTTATTATAATAAGCATCTCTTCTTTGTAGTAAACTGCTTGCCATTTCTTCATAACTCTTCATAAGTAAAACCCTCCTTTTCAAGTTTTGATTTAAGGGATTGCTTTGCACGATATACAAGCGTCTCTATTTGATGCTTGTTTTTCTTTGTTATCTTTGCGGTTTCTTCATTTGTAAAACCTTCAAAATAAACCAGATATAAGACCTGTCTGTACTCTGGTTTCAACCTATCAATGGTATGACGTACCAATATCTTTCTTTCCTCTTTAAAATATTCTTTTTCCAGATTAATTTCATCTTGAACATAATTGTAGTAATCATCTGCTGGTTTATCTAAGATTCTTGAATTCTTTCGCAAATAATCTAATGAAACATTTCTTCCAATTGTATATAGCCATGCCTTAAAAGAATACTGGTATCTATATTTTGGTTTTTTCACTATCAGTTTGAAAAAAGTATCTTCCGTTAACTCTTCCGCGATATGAATATTATTTACATAACTATTTATATAGAAAATAAGACCATCTTTGTAATCCCTAACGATTTCAACAATCCCGTCATCATCTCCATCAAGGAAACGGCGGTAGCTACCTGCACCATTATCCACTGATATTTCCCCTTTCTGAAAGATTATCTAAGTTCTTTCAATTATTAAACGAATTAGATTTATTTTTCTCACACCTGATTTAAATTTTTTTAATATAAGATATTAAATTGTATACTAATTATATTTACAATAACATAGACATTGTAGAATTAGCGCAAAAAAAGCCCATTATAACGCATTATAATGAGCTTTTTTAGGTTTGTTTTCAAATTAATTTCATATGTGGTTGAAAATGCTTAACCATTTAGAATTATAACTACATTTAATATATTTCCTATCTATCATATTTTTGTATACCTATTTTTAAACTACCTAGAAGATTGACATATTTTTGACAGTTATTATTTTATTTTTGTAAGCAAGTTATTTGATGCGTTGATATTTTCTTCAAGATACTTTATTTTAGAATCTAACACTAATTCTTCTATACATTTTCTAAATGTTTTTGAAAGATTTCCTGAATATCCAAGTTTTCTATAAATGCTAGTAGCTGACAAATCCTTCTCCTCTAACACTTCCAATATTAGCACTTTTATTTCATTTTTTGTTCTTCTACCCTTTTTTTCTTGAATATTCATATTTCCATTCTGTTTAAAACTTTCATGAATTGGCATAATTACCGAAAAGAAAGTTCTCTCTTTATCCGTCAATAATTTCGGCATAGGAGATCCATTTCCTTTAATACTTTTGATTGCTGTAGGAATTCCCGTATTTCTTCCTTCAACTAAATGTAACTCTTTTAGAAAATCTCCAATTCTTCTGTTACGATATCTCCTTGTCCTCATATTATAATTCGAAATATCTCGATCACTAATTGACCTATCTGGACCTGGAATACTTGTTATTTCTATTTGCTCTTTCTCAATTCGAATCGTGATTGGCTCATATAGCTGATACGACTTATGATAAATTGCATTTGAAATAAATTCTTCAAGTGCTTCATAACTGTAGTTTTTTACTCGAATTGCTTCAGCTTGACCATTAAGTTTAAATATTTTTTCTGCGATCACATTATTCTTTAAATAACTTAATACATCTCTTAATTGCTGATCTATTGGACCAGTAAAAATACGTTCCTCCATCCCTTGACCTGTTGGATCAGGGATATTGACTAACTCTATTCTACTGTATGGAAAAAAAATCTCTGGATTATCATTGAAAAATAACAGCCCCACATTTAAAGGTTTAAAATATTCTTTAGGTCCATCAGCAATTCTTAAATCTTTTGCTAAATCTTCAAGTCTCTTATGTTCTAAAGTATTCAATAAGTTACTGTTTACTGTTTCTAAATAGTTCCTAATAATAGGATATTTTAAGTCCGTTAGTTCAGATTTAATATTTACACGATCATCAAAAGGGATATTATGAGTCAAAGCTATTAATTCTTTAACATCTAAATCTGTCGCTTCAATTGTGCTTGATAACTTTCTTATATAATATGCTTTTTCAGAGTTTTTAGATGTTGGTCTCTTAGGACATTGATAAGGTCTTTCATACCCTCCAGGACACCATATCAGTAACACCATTTTTCCTTCATAATATACCGGTTCACTTTGAGGAACATAATTTGGTTTTAAATACTTGCAATACTTAAGGATTTCTTTTTGAATATGATCAACTGATTCTTCATTTAATCCAGTAATTGGTTTTAGTATTTTACCATTTTCCTCTTTTACACCAATTACTATATATCCTCCACCCCAATTATCTATATCATTTGCAAACGCACTAATAGTTTTAAGTGTACTGTCTGGATTCCATCCTTCTTTAAATTCGATTCTTGCCCATTCAACAATGTTTTCATTTAACAATTTTTCAATAGAAACCGGTATGGCCATATAAAATCCTCCTTTTCTAACTCACGACTAACTCACGACTAACTCACGACTTCATTATACTAATTAGCTATTAATAAATCAAATATGTATTCAGCTTTTATTCAACATTCATATTTTAATATGAGCATTTTGTCACCGCTTGTATTAAATTTACCAACATTTATTATCATTCAATTATCTTTTTTATTTTCCTTTAACAACAAAATATAAATTTAAAATACGTATTTCTAAAACTGTTAAAAAGCCCATTATAACGCATTATAATGAGCTTTTCTTACTTTATTAGTATAATTTAGCACCTGCAGGAATACGATCATCAACCATTAATAGGTTTAATCCTTCTCTTCCATCTTCTTCATGTACTGCTGAAATCAACATTCCACATGAATCGATTCCCATCATCTTACGTGGTGGAAGGTTTACGATTGCGATTGCTGTTTTTCCTACAAGTTCTTCTGGTTCATAGTATTCATGAATTCCACTTAGAATTACACGATCAACTCCTGTACCATCATCTAATGTGAATTTTAACAGTTTTTTACTTTTTGGTACTGCTTCACATGCTTTAATCTTAACTGCACGATAATCAGATTTCGCAAATGTTTCGAAGTCTACCATTTCTTCAAACAATGGTTCAATTTTCACATTTGAGAAATCAACTTTTTCTGTTGTAGCTTCTACTGTTTTTTCTACAGGTTTTTCTACTTTTTTAGATTTGTTTCCATCAACTAGTTTCATGTGTGGGAATAACAATACTTCACGAATTGTATCCTGATTAGTCAATAACATTACCAAACGGTCGATACCCATACCAACTCCACCAGTAGGAGGAAGTCCGTATTCAAGAGCTTCTACATAATCCACATCCATTTCATTTGCTTCATCATCTCCAAGATCACGAAGTTTCAACTGGTTTTCAAAACGTTCTCTCTGGTCGATTGGATCATTTAATTCAGAGAATGCATTTGCATATTCTTTTCCATTGATAAACAATTCATAACGATCTGTGTAGCGAGGATCTCTTTCGCTTTTCTTAGCCAATGGAGAAATTTCCACTGGGTGTCCATATAAATAGGTAGGCTGAATCAAAGTTTCTTCTACATATTTTTCAAAGAATAAGTTTACAATGTGTCCTACACTGTTATGTTTCTTTTCAACTTCAATACCATGTTCTTTTGCTAATGCACAAGCTTCTGCATAGCTCATTTCTTTCCAGAAATCAACACCGCATGCATCTTTGATAGCATCTACCATATGCAAACGTTTAAATGGTGCTTTCAAAGAAATCTGTTTCCCTTGATATTCAATTTCTGTAGTTCCACAAACTTCATTTGCTACATATTCTACAAGACCTTCAATAAGATCCATCATACCTTCTAAATCAGAATATGCCATATAAGCTTCTACTGTTGTAAATTCAGGGTTATGTGTCGCATCCATTCCTTCATTACGGAATAAACGTCCAATTTCATAAACACCTTCTAATCCACCAACAATCAAACGTTTCAATGGAAGTTCTGTTGCAATACGCAAATAGAAAGGCATATTTAATGTATTGTGATGTGTAATAAATGGACGTGCAGCAGCTCCTCCTAAAATTGGCTGTAGTACTGGAGTTTCCACTTCTACCATTCCTTTGCTGTCAAGATAATGCTGAATAGCACGAATGATACGTGGACGAGTAATCGCAATACGTTTTGCTTCTTCATTCATGATCAAGTCAACATAACGACGACGGAAACGTTCTTCCTTGTCTGTTAATCCATGGAATTTTTCAGGTAAAGGACGAAGTGCTTTTGTTAAGTGTGTATAAACTTCAGCCTTAACAGAAAGTTCTCCATGATTTGTTTTCATGACTTTTCCTTCAATACCTACAATATCTCCTAAATCTGATTTTTTGAATACTTCATACGCATCATCACCAAGTACATCTTTACGTACATAAATCTGAATTTTCCCATCCAAATCTTGAATGTGCATAAATCCAGCTTTCCCCTGGCGACGTTTTGTCATAATACGTCCAGCAATTTTTACTGTAACATTCTTTTCTTCTAATTCTTCTTTTGTAAGTTCTCCAAACTCTTCTCGAATCTGTCCTGATTTGTGTGTTCTTTCATAGGCGTGTCCAAATGGATCAATTCCCATCGCTTTTAATTCTTCCATTTTCTGGCGACGGATGATTTCCTGTTCTGTCAGTTTTTCCATAGTCTTCTCCTTTTCTATTTATACAAAAATAAAAGCCCTCCTCCATATAGGGACGAGAGCTTGAGCATCGTGGTACCACCCTAATTCGCTAACAGATTGCTCTGTTAACCTTAGTGACTTTTTCCAAGTCGATTCGTAACGTGAATCTTACGTCCTGTTGGAAAGCTCCAAGTCTTTATTTCCATAAGGTCCTCATCATCTTTTCCCAGCTTATACAAGACTCTCTTCGCATGCTTACCTTATGTACTTTCTCTTCATAGCCATATTACCTCATAGATTATAGTATAAGCGAAAAACATTTGTCAATTTATAATTACTTTTCAAACAAAAATTATGCTATAAGTGAAGATAAACAATATCTTTAACTGTATCTTTCTCTTAAGTAAAGATTATTTTTCCTTATTTCACTAAAATTTTTCTGCGCAAAGCCATTTGTAAGATAATGTGATAGATAGCAAACGCTGTGATTACAAACAAACAGCACAATACAAGAATACGCATAGAGAAACTTCCTTCTCCAAAATCAAAGATAGCTGCGAACTCATGGAAAGAAGGATATGCAAACAGACAATGAACAACTGCCAAAATAGGCGGCATTAAAATAATGATACGCTGTTCTCGTGAAAATTCTCTGGCAATTTCTCTTTTTGTCAATCCCATTCGATACAAAATAGAAAATTGTCTTTTATTTTCGTACAAATCTTCCTGCATACGATAATAAAGAATTAGGAAAATGGAGAAGATAAAAATGATACAGAATAAGATTCCTAAGAATAAGAAGCTTCCATACATTGCTAAGGTTATATTAAAAGTAGTATAGTAATCTTCACACTCCAGATAATACTTATCACTTTGTAATTCTTTTCCAAGCGCCAGTTTATCAGCCTTACTTCCTGATAAAGACATATAATAATAACTGCTCGGTGTATTTAAGATTTCATCATCATATACTCCATATAAATATTGACTAAACAAAGCAGCTTTCTCATCAGGTACGATCATAATCACATCTTTTGTAGAACTGTCTTGTTTTAATGGCTTTCTTTTTACTTTAAATTGAATGATCTCTTCACTTCCATCATCTTTCAACATACGTACCTTAACATCTTTAATGGGCTGATTTGTTAAAAGGAGAATTTCATCATCCTTTAAAGTTTCTTTCTTTGATGCAAGTTCATTATATCCATCTAATCCAAAAGCATTAATTCCTAAAACTTTATCTGTAGTTTCTTGATAGATTCCTGCATCATCTCCACTTGCAAACACAGCTCCCATGAACATCGTATTCTCACGTAAAGCAACTGTATTTGATGTTTGTACAATACGCAGTTTTGTATCTTTTTCTACCGTTAAATGATGTTTTTTAATCAATGAAGAAAGCTTCTGCTCATTTAAAGTCCTAGCATTGTTATATTCATCATCTTCTCTACCTTCATTCCCATCCAATAAACCATATAGTTTAAATTCATAATCCATAAAGTCTTTTCTTACAGTATCTTCTACTCCGCTATATAAAGAAGTGCACATAGAAAAAGTTAAAATTAACATGGATAATAAAATGGTAATAGAAGCCATAGATGTCGCATAGCTTCTTAAGCGAAACAACAAATTAGAAATAGATAACATATGTTTAGAACGATAATATATTTTCTCTTTGCTTTGCAGTTTTCTTAATAAATAAATTACTGCACCATTATATAAAAAATACGTACCTATGATAACCATGATAACAGCCCACATTAATACATTTAGCGCTGTATACAAATAATCTACACGTAAAGAAATAATATATGCAGCTGCAAGTAACACGATTCCTGAAACTGTATAAAACAAATTTGCTTTGGGAAGTTCCTGTGTTTTTTCTTTTCTTAACATCTTTAATGGATTATGCTTTGTAATAAAGATAGAATCTCTTATCATAATCAGAAGATGAGTACCTATATAAAAAATCCATAATTCTAACAATATAAATGTATCTATGCCAAATCCATCTACCAGCTGCTGCTGGGCAAAGCGTCCTGCAATCATAAATAAAAGCTGTCCGAATACAGCACACAATATACTTCCAAATAACAAAGAAATAATACACAACCCAAAAGTTTCTACTATATTTAAGATCAAAAGATTTTTTCTAGTTAATCCAAGGATTCGATATAAACCCTGTCTTCTGGTCTGCTGTCTACGTAAAGTTATAGAAAATGTCCACAATAATACTGCAACAAAAATAACAAAAATAGTATTACTCATTCCTAAAATAAACGGAGTTAACGTTTTCCCCATTTTTAATACTTCATAATTAGAATGTATATTCATGTAACCTGCAATATATTGAAAACATAAACAAATAGAAATCATCAATGCATAAGGAAGATAAATTCCTGGCTGCGTTTTAATATCTTTCCATGCCAGCTTTATATAATATTTAATCCTCATGCAGATCCCTGCTTTCTACCACACTCAACATGTGAACAAGTCGATTATAAAATTCCTGACGAGAATCTTCTCCTTTGTAAATTTCATTTACGATTTTTCCATCTTTCAAAAAGACAACACGATCTCCATAAGATGCCGCCATAGGGCTATGGGTTACCATTAAGATGGACTGTCCTTTTTTCTGCAATTCACAAAACTGTTCTAACAGCTGCATACTGCTTTTCGAATCTAATGCTCCACTTGGTTCATCTGCCAATAAGATTTCTGGCTGATTGATAAGTGCTCGTGCGATTGCGACACGCTGCTGCTGTCCTCCACTTAATTCATAAGGGAAACGTTTTTGAAGTCCATCAATATGCAGCAATGTGCACAATTCATTCATATAGTCTTTTTTCTCTTTTATATTTTTTTCAGACAAGACACAAGGAAGTAAAATATTATCTTCTACTGATAAGGAATCCAGCAAAGAAAAATCTTGAAATACAAATCCGATATGATCTCTTCGATACATTGCCTTCTCTTCTTCTTTCATAGATACAAGACTTTTTCCCTGCAGCTTAATATCCCCTTCACTGACATCATCAAAACAGGCCAGAAGATTTAAAAGGGTACTTTTTCCTGCACCACTTTCTCCCATAATAACTACAAACTCATTTTCTTCTACCTGCATAGATACATCTTCAAGTGCGACGGTATGTCCGCCTTTCCATTTTGAAGTATATTGTTTTCCAACATGTTCCAACGTTAAAATTGCCATACTTCCACCTCCACTATCAGTATAAAAAAATCTTTTCGATCTTGCCTTAACTTTAGATGACATCCATCTTACATTTATGTCATCTATCAAAAAGTTCTTCATTTACAGGCTTTAAAACAACTTCCAATCCTTTTTCATGAGAAATAAAAGACAGTTTTACATGCAATCGTTCACATATTTCTTTCACAAAATAAAGTCCCATGCCACTTGCCTGTTTGCTGTTTCTTCCTGTTTCTCCTGTATAGCCTTTTTTCAAGATTTGTTTTAAATCTTTCTCTTTAATTCCACAGCCTTCATCTCGAATAGAAATCTTATTATTGTCACAGTGTATGTGAATCGTTCCTTCTTTTGTATATTTGATCGCATTATCTAAAAGCTGTTCCAAAACAAAAACAAACCATTTTTTATCTGTAAACACAACAAAATCATCACATACAAAATCTAAACGCAAACCCTTTTCCACAAACATCAAAGTATAAGTACGTATTGCTTCCTGTACCAGTTTTTCTATCGAACATTTTTCAATAATATAATCTTCATCCATTTTAAATACATTTAATGCCATTTGCATATAACGTTCAATCTTAAAAAGTTCCTGACGCATTTGCTTTTTTCTTTTTTCATCTTCTATATATTCCAGCAGCATCTTCATTGCGAAAATCGGTGTTTTTATCTGATGGATCCAAACCTCAAAACAACGTTCTCTATCCTGGTTTTCTTTTTGGTATTTTTGTTTGCTTTTTGTATAGTTTTCTAATACTTCACGCATCATGCGATTTACTTCTTCCTGCATCAGGGATTTGCTTTCTATCTGCACAAATTGTTTCGCATCCATTTCACAAAGTTGTTTATACTGTGCTTTTTTGTATATGTAAAAACATAAAAAATAACATGCTGTTAAAAATATCTGCATATAAAAAATATAGGATATGATAGAAGATTCTATTTGAAAAGACCAAAGGGCTAGCCATTCCACACATAAAAAGATAAAGATGATGATGCTTTGACTAAACAAATCTTTTAAAAATTTCATATATAGTACCCCATCCCTTTCTTTGTATGAATAAAATCATCCAGCTGAAAGATATCCTCCAATTTTTTTCTTAATCTTCCTATATTTACACTTAATGTATTATCATCAACATAGCAATCACTATTCCATAAGGCCATCATCAAATCACTGCGTGATACAATAACACCTGGATTTGACATTAATACTTCTAAAATCTTTAATTCATTTCGTGTAATTTCCATTTCTTTTCCCTGATAGGTTAACTGGCATGTACGCAAATGTAGTTCTACCCCTTGGCAGCATAAAACATCTCCCCCTGTTTTTTGTTTCATTCTACGTACCAATGCGTTTAGTTTCGCAATCAATACCATTTTATCAAAGGGTTTTACGATATAATCGTCTCCGCCATATTCATAGGCACTTACCATCTGCATTCGATCTGCGTCACTGGAAATAAATAGAATGGGGGTATCTAGCTGCTGACGAAGCTGTCTGCATAAACTGATACCATTCACTCCCGGCAAATGTACATCCAGCAAAATAATATCGGCTTTTTCCTGTACTAGCTGTTTTATCAAATCTTTTTCTATATCCATACATACTGCAGAAAAATTCCACTCTTTTAAATAATTGCATAACTCTTCCGCAATAACCTTATCATCTTCTACAATTGCGACTTTCACCATATTCTCCCTACTCTCTTTTCGTTTATTATACTATAAGAATGATAAGAATAGATGGATTCTAACATAGATGTCACTTTTTATTTCCTAGGAAATGATATGTAAACAAGGAGATGAAATGTATCATCTCCTTGTTTACATTTATTCATCCAAATACGATAAAAGACATTCTACCAATTTATAAACTTGTGTTCCTGGATCAAATTGTGATGGTTTAATTCTTTCACTGTTAAATCCAGACATTCTTCGCTTCGCATTTTTTATTGCCGTCTTTACACCATCATACATATTTACAAGTTCATAGATATTCTCGTAATTTTTTCTATAACATCCATCTCCCAGCTGGTATTCTTTAAATATTTTATCTAGCTTTTCTACCCAGTCATGACGATGTAAAGCAACATCAGAATAGTAAAAATGTAAATATAACCAGTATTCAAATGACTGATTACTCCAAGCTATAAAATAACCTTTCTTTTTTCCTTCTTCTATTGCATCATCAAAATCAGTAAAATCATCTTTATCAAATACAATCCATATATTTTGATACAAAACTTTCGCATCTTTTACAATTTGGTCTGTAATTTCTATTAGTTTTCCTGTTGAACTTCCTTGCCCTTGTATATCAATGAATGGTATTTCTACAACATCAACCATCCCACCTATTTTTTCTGAAATCAATTTTTTTATCCCTTCAAAATATAAAGGTTCTGTCCTCTCTCCTTCTGTTACAATCAAAAATGAATTAGCTTTTGGTATTTTGTATTCATGTTTTCTCTGTTTTCTTGCTGCTCTTCTCTTCTTAAACAAGTCATCCGTTCCCATTTACTTATCCTCTTTTATTTCAAAATCTTTAAGAAGTGGAATACCTCCATACACACCAGCTAAATAATCTTTTTCAAAAGATGCATCAGATCTTACTTTGAAATCAGATAAAGAAGATAGTTCAGAGTATCCAAATTCATCTTTTTGAACAAACCAGATCTGATCTCTCCTAAAAAATTTTTTATCCATTAAAGTTGTATCGTGTGTTGTATAAATCAGCTGTGCAGTTGAATCTTCATCATAAAACAAATCGATAATAAATTTTAAAAGTAAAGGATGCAACTTAACATTAAGTTCATCTACAAACATGGATTTATTCGTTAATATAGCTGTTTTTGCGTTAATATAAATCAAAATACTTCGGATTGTACCTTCTGATTCATTAAACAATGCTAGCGGATATTCTTCTCTGTCTTTTCCTACATGTTTTGTATAGAAAAAGACATCATCATCTTTTTTCTTATAACCAATGTCTACAATGCCTGTATCTATTGCTCTTAAGAACTCTAACAATTTTCCTTTTTCTTCATCAATGATTTTTGGTAAAACAGGCTTTAATAAACTACTATCATCATATAAATCGGTAGGAACAATTAAGGTATCCATAATTGCAGAATACACTGTACTAAAAACATCTGTTTTTAATATTAATTTATTAAAAAAGGAAAGTGCCAAGGTATCTTGAGGAATTTGTTCTTTATACAACTCACATTCTTTTCTGATGGATGGTCCTAAATGAATTTCATCTATACTTCTTTCAAAAATAATTATGTTTCTATTTGTAGTTAAGCTTTTCCTATACATCCATTCACTTACAATCGATGTATCATTATATTCAAATCCATATTTATATTCAAATCCATCAACGATTTCCACAATTTCAAATTCTGTGTTCTTTTTCTCTTTTACAAAAGAAAAAGGAAAATAAAATTCATCAATTGCCTTTTTTCCGTTCCTATCTATATTATTAAATGAATTCGCAATAATTCTTTGAAAATAAAGCATTGCTAAATATAAATTTGATTTACCACTTGCATTTGCTCCATAAATTGCCGCTACTCGCAGGAACTTTTCCTTTGTTCCAATATCAATCAAGTTACTTTCATGCTCTTTATATGCATGAATTGCTGTCATATCTATAGTTGTTTCATTTTTGAAAGAAAGAAAATTTTTTAAAGTAAATTGAACCAACATATAACAACACCTCCCATATATAATATACTCAGATTTTGATTATTATGTCAATTTTTTTGTGATAATTTCACAATTTTATTTATTTTATCAATAAAATATAATTATCCAATCATAATAATTGATTTATGTTGGCTATTACAGAAATAAAATTAGATTTAGAGATTTCATTTATAAGAACTTATTTTAGTGATACAAGCTTTAATAAATTCAACTGAAGATAGATAAAACTTACATTTTATATAACATTTATATACTTTTCTCATTCTTTATAAAGAAAAAGACTTCGACAAAAAATCATTGTCAAAGCCCAAATAAATTTATAAGTATATATTAAATCAGCCAACCGAAATATAATACGAAAATCAATACAAGAACCCAAATAATTGGGCTAATTTCTTTAATTTTTCCTGCCGCAATCATCGCAACAGCATAAGTAATAAATCCTAACGCAATTCCATTTGAAATAGAATAAGATAAAATCATAACTAAGATTGTCACAAATCCAGCTGACGTAAATACCATGTCATTCCAGTCTACTCCACCTAGCTGCTGTACCATCATAATACCAACAACAACCAATGCCGGAGCAGTAACGGCACTTACCGCTGTACTTAAAACAACTGGAGAAATAAAGATTGATAGAAGGAATAATACCCCTGCAGTAACCGCAGTTAATCCTGTTCTTCCTCCAACACCAACACCACTTGAACTTTCGACAAAAGAAGTAACGGTAGAAGTACCTAAAACAGCACCAGCTACTGTACCAATAGAATCCGCAACTAATGCCTGTTCTGCATTTTCAAGTTCTCCTTTTTCGTTAACTAAACCAATTTTATTCCCAATCGCAACTAGCGTTCCTGCTGTATCAAAGAAATCAACAAACAAGAAAGAGAAGATAATTACGAATGCTTTTCCTGGATTCGCAAACAATTCACCAAACCCTGATGCAAATGCGCCAAGTGTAGACATATCAAAATTTGTAGTAATTGCATTTCCTGGTAAAGCAGGCATAAGTTCCGCTTTTGTTACTGAATCCAATACGCTTACTCCAAATGCTTCATGAGCAATCAATCCTACAATTGCGGTAATGACCATACCTACAAAGACACCAGCAGGCACTTTTTTGATAACCAGGAAAATTGTTATCAAAATTCCAAAGGTTGCAAGCAAGACCGTTGGTGTAGAAAATTTACCTAAAGCAACAAATGTAGAACTGCTTGCGACAATAATACCTGCATTTTTTAAACCAACAAAAGCAATAAAGAAGCCAATACCAGCACCAATTGCCAGTTTTAACTGTACAGGAATTGCATTGATAATCATTTTACGAATTCCTGTAACAGAAATAATCAAAAAGACAATACCGGATACAAATACCGCAGCTAATGCAGCCTGCCAGGAATACCCCATCTCTGATACAACTGTATAAGCAAATAATGCATTTACTCCCATACCTGGAGCTAATGCGACTGGATAATTTGCGACAAGCCCCATAACAACAGAAGCAAATGCCGCAGAAATTGCAGTTGCCATGAATACAGAGTGTGTATCCATTCCTGCATCTCCTAAAATTGCAGGGTTAACACCTAAAATATAGGCCATGGCAAGAAATGTCGTTAAACCGGCAATCAGTTCCGTTTTAACATTTGTATTCTTTTCTTTTAATTTAAATATTTTTTCTAACATACAATACCTTCCTTTTTGTTGAAAAACAACGGTGTAATTATACCATTATTATTGTATTCTTCAAAATAATATTTAAAAAATGTATAAAATATTACATAAAAACATTTTATATTAAATCTAGCTTTTACTCTTCTTTCTGAAAGATCAAGGACATAGTTTCTATATCCCCTGTTCCTCTTGTTTCAATGGGAATATAACCTTCAAAGCTCCACCCGTTTTCCACTCTCTTTTTGATAATCTCCTCCACACCATCAAAAGAATACTTTGTACCTTTTCCTAATCCATAACCACACAATTCTGATTTTACTCTGACAAATTCAACCTTTGTCATATCTTTCACCTCACATTATAGTAACTTCTCTATATACTATATCAAAAAAACGGACAGGAGAAAAAGTTTTTATCCCAACAATTTTATATAGCTTTCTTTATGAAATGTAAAATACTTAATACCAATAACAAAGAATAACTCTACACTGGTATAAACAAAAGATGCTGTTTTATCCCAACAACACCTTTTTTCTATTCATATGTATTCTTATACACAAGTTATAAAACGCTTTTTATATATTCCAGTATCGATTGTGTATCCATCTTCTCCTGTTTTAATAATTCTTCTGGATCATAGCGATCATAGAAATGTTTCTGTAAACCATAGTTTTTTACTTTGATATTGCTATCACCATAGTAAGAAGCTATTTTTTGACCAAATCCTCCATCTAAAATACCATCTTCCAGCGTTATCATCAGTTCATGATTTTCTTTTAACTGTTCTAATAGTTTAATATCCATTCCAGAAGCAAATCTTGGATTGATCAAAGTTGGCTGAATGTGGAAAGTTTCTTTCATTTTCTGTGCAAGTTCTTCTCCTCTTTGATAAAAATCTCCCAGGGCAAGAATTGCCACTTTTTCTCCTTCTTGTTCTACCTTAAATGTATGAATCGCATCATAAGAAGTATCTGCATTTCTACTTGTTACTTTATTCCCCGGCAACATGATCATTACTGGATGTTCTTTTTGATCAACAGACCAGGAAAGCATAGATACAAGCTCCTCTTTTGAAGAAGGACAAAGCACTACTAAGTTTGGTATATTGGAGAATGCGGATAACCCAAAGATACCCAAGTGTGTTACATCTGTCAAACCGTCAAAAGAAGTATAATTCAAAAGAATGGTAACTGGACTATTATTGATACATACATCATGACTGATTTGATCATAACATCTCTGCATAAAGGTTGTATTTGTTACAACTAATGGTTTTGCTCCCTGTTTTGCAGCTCCTGCAGCCATCGCTACAGCCTGCTCCTCTGCAATCCCTACATCTACAAACTGCATTCCTAAAGCTTCTCGATCTTTTTGACTCAAACCTACACTTGCCGGCATATTTGGTGTTATCACCATAAACGCTTTATCTTCTTTTGCCTTGTTCATGATATATTCTCTTGCGATTGATGTATAATCTTCGCTTCCATCGAAAGAAATCGTTGTTTTTCCTGTTTCTTTATCAAAAGGAAGAACCCAATGCCAGTTTTCCTTATCTTCTATAGCTTTCTGATACCCTTTTCCTTTTAAAGTATTGATATGTACCACAATTGGATGATCAATATCTTTTACTTTTTCAAATACACGAATCATCGCTTCTATATCATTTCCATTCTCTTCATATATATAATCCAATCCCATTGCCTTAAACATATTGTTGTCGGCATTTCCTTTGGTATCTCTTAACTCTTTTAAATTCTTATAAATGCCTCCATGTGTTTCAGATATAGACTGCTGATTATCATTCACAACAATGATCAAATTAGAATTCAATTCAGAACCGGCAACATTCAAACCTTCCAAAGCTTCTCCTCCTGATAAGGAACCATCTCCAATCAAGGCAATTACATTTTCTTTTTTTCCAAGCAAATCTCTAGCTTTCGCAAGGCCAGTTGCTAAAGAAATGGAAGTTGAAGTATGTCCAACATTAAATAAGTCATGCTCACTTTCTTCTGGATTTGTATATCCGGAATCCTCTTTAAAATGCGCATCATCTATATATCCTAACTTTCTTCCCGTCAACATCTTATGTGGATAACTTTGATGTGAAACATCAAATACAAATTTATCTTTAGGAGAATCAAACACATAATGCATCGCAATTTCTGTTTCCACGATTCCAAAGTTAGGTCCAAAATGTCCTCCAATTTTTGTCAAACGATGAAAAAGACCTTCTCGAATATCTTCAGCCAGTTCATTTAGTTCCTCTAAACTTAATTTTTTAACATCCTCGGGTCCATTTATTTTGTTTAATACGTTATACATAGTATATCCTTCCTTTCTTGACCAATAAAAAACTTAATGGTAGACTTATTGTAATATCTAAACCTAACTTTAGGTCAAGTATAATTTAAGGAGGATTTTATGCAAATTGGAGAAATCTCAAAAAGAACAGGAGTATCTATTTCTACATTACGTTACTATGATAAACATGGACTCTTAAAAAATGTAAATCGAACAAAAGGCGGCATACGTGTATTTACAGATGCAGATATCGAAGCCCTTCAAATGATTCATTGTCTAAAAAGTTCAGGATTAACCATCCAAGATATCAAACAGTTTATGGATTGGTGTGCTCTAGGCGATGAAACGATTGATACAAGATTGAATTTTATGTATAAACAGGAAGAAAACATTAAAAATCAAATAAATTTATTAACGAAATCTTTAAAGCTCATTGAATTTAAACAGTGGTATTATGAAACTGCAAAAAAAGAAGGAACCGAACAACATGTAAAAAACATGAAAGTATCTGAGTATCCTTCTCATATACAAAAATTATATAAAGAAACACATGAAAGATAATATTACAATAACATCTTTTATATAAATGTACTGACTCCTAGCAGCAATATCAAAAACAAGAGATTCCATGCCGTAAAAATAAGAAGATACTTCTTTTTCTGTTTTGGATATTGAACTGCAATCTGTTTATAAGATATTAAGCTTGCCATAGATGCAATCAATGTCCCAAGTCCACCAAGGTTGGTTCCAATAATAAGCTGTGCATAATTTTCTGTATAGGCTGAAAGCAGCATTGCGCAAGGAACATTACTAATAAATTGGCTGCATATGATCGCAAATATTTTTTCATGATGCAACAGCCACTGTGATAAAATTTCATGCAGTTCCTCCAAGGTATTTATATTCCCTATAAAGATAAAAAAGAAAAGAAAAATAAGCAGTAACGAATAATCTACTTTTGAAAATAGGGAAACATCTAACAGAAGAATTACCGCTACAACGATACAAACTAAGATCCAATCAGATAATATATTTCCTACACACAGCAAACATAAAATAAACAACAATATATAGATACTTATGTTTTTATACTTCAACTTTTTATCTTGATATACAGATACTTTAATTTCCTTGTTTTTATAAAACACAACAATAAATAGTATGAATAAGACAGCAGAAATCAGTGTATACGGAAACATGAGTGATAAAAATTCCGTTAATTTCATCTGTGATAAGGAAAATAAATATAAATTTTGTGGATTTCCAATCGGTGTAAACATACTTCCAAGATTTGCCGCAATGCTCATAAATACAACTGTAAGACAAATTTTTGAATCCATTCCTGCTGCGTTTAAAAGCAAGATACCAAAGGGTACAAAAGTAATCAAGGCAACATCATTTGTTATAAACATACTGCTGATAAAACAAAGAAAAACCAAAGAAAAAACAAGTCCCTTTGCAGAATGTATTTTCTTTAAAAGAATATCCGCAACATAGGAGAAAAAATACTGTTCCCTTAATCCTTCCACTATTAACATTAAACAGAATAGAAGAATAAGAGTATGAAAATCTATATATCCTATATATGCTTTACTTGGCGGAACCATAAAGCACGATAAGAAACACAGTATAAAAGATATGCTTAATACTATATCTTTTTTACAAAAGCCGATTATTTTTTTCATTCGAATATCCCCTTAACTTTATTTCTCCATACAAAAACCTTGGAAGCTCCAAGGTTTTTTCTTATTTCAAATATTTTTTCAAGTTTTCTGCAGGTGTTGTATCTTCCCACTTCACACCTAAATCTTCTCTACCCATGTGTCCATAAGCAGCTAACTGACGATAAATTGGTTTTCTTAAATCCAATGTCTTGATAATGCTTGTTGGTCGAAGGTCGAATTCTTTTCTTACGATATCTGCAATTTCTTCATCAGCCAGTTTTCCTGTACCAAACGTATCGACAAGAATACTTACTGGATGAGCAACACCAATCGCATAAGCTAACTGAATTTCACATTTACTTGCAAGTCCTGCCGCAACAATATTTTTCGCAACATAACGAGCTGCATATGCTGCACTTCTATCAACTTTTGTAGGATCTTTACCTGAGAATGCTCCCCCACCATGACGAGCAACCCCACCATAAGTATCAACGATAATTTTACGTCCTGTTAAACCACTATCTCCCTGAGGACCACCGATAACAAAACGTCCTGTTGGATTGATATAAATTTTTGTATCTTCATCCATCAAATCTTTATCAATAATTACATCAATTACGTGTTTCTTCAAATCTTCACGAATGGTTTCTAATGATACACTGTCTGAATGCTGTGTAGAAATAACGATCGTATCTACACGTTTTGGACGATCGTTTTCATATTCGATTGTTACCTGTGTTTTTCCATCAGGTCTTAAATATGTAAGAGTTCCATCTTTTCTTACTTTTGTTAACTGTTTTGCTAAACGATGTGCCAAAGAAATCGATAATGGCATTAATTCTGGAGTTTCATCGCAGGCATAACCAAACATCATACCCTGATCTCCTGCACCATTGTTATCTTCTTCTTTTCCTTCTTTTGTTTCCAAAGAGTGATCTACACCCATCGCAATATCACTGGACTGTTCATCAATTGATGTTAAAACAGAACATGTTGTTCCATCAAATCCATATTTTGCACGATCATAACCGATACCTAATACAACATCACGCGCAATGGAAGGAATATCCACATAGCAATTTGTAGAGATTTCTCCCATGATCATAACCATACCTGTTGTACAGCAAGTTTCACACGCTACACGGGCATTTGGATCTTTTTCTAAAATCGCATCTAAGACTGCATCACTAATCTGGTCACAAATTTTATCTGGATGACCTTCTGTTACAGACTCAGAAGTAAAAAACTGTTTATTTAACATATACATCCCTCTTTTCTTTTCTATTTATAATACTAAATTTGAGCATTACTATTTTACAGCTTTTCCTATTTCTAAACAAGTAAAAAAACAAAAGATTTTATCTTTCCACTTTTTATTTCACAATAATCTTATAATTCTATTCCGATTATTATATAGTTTCAGATAAAACATCATCAAAATTACAAACATTCCCATAAAACGTTAATTGTAAAGGGTTTCAAACCTCAGTTTATATGTTATACTTTAAATATAAGAAGCTGTACAACAGCAGGGAGGAAAACATATGAAAAAACTTTTAGTCGCTGCCGCTACAGTTATCATACTGGCAGGGTGTACACAAAACGCTGACAAGAAAGAATCCAAAACATGCTCCATTGATATGTCTGGAATTACCATGGATATCAAGATGGATGCCACAAATGAAGTTGTAGATAATCTTGGCATGAATATTAAAATCCCTGGTTCCTTGCTTGGAGGAGATGCCTCTGTTTTAACAGAAGATAATTTAAAAACTATGGGAGATGCTGCACTTAAACAAATGAATATTGAAAAGGGAACCGGTGTTGAAACAAACTTCACCATTGAAGGAAAAGATTTAAACGCTGAAGTTACATTTGATTTAAAGAAAGCAGATGCCAATACCTTAAAGGCCATTGGTATTACAGAAGAAATGAAAGAATTGAAATTAACAGATGCAGTAAAAAACTTTGAGGCAGCTGGTGCTACCTGCAAATAACAAATGCAATTATACCACCTATAAAACAGGTGGTATAAACTTGCCATATAAGTTCCTATTGTTTTGCATAATTTTTCGAGCATTGAGGCCTAGCAGCCTCAATGCTTAGCTACGCCCTCCTATGCTTTTGTATTGACTACCTCACCTATTTCATTATATTACATAGGAGATTTTTACACTAAAATTCTATTACCACGCGCACAGCACGTGGTATTTGCTTTGTAATAAAAAAGCACAGCTTATTCACTATGCTTTCCTTATTCTCTCTATAGATTCTTCAATCTATATTTTTTTATGATACCAGCCTGTTATATGCCACATCACAAAATAAGTTATGATTGTCATTGTAGCTCCAAACAACACATCTGTTGCGAAGTGCATTCCCAAAACCATTCGTGAAATCATAACACAGAGTGTAAATACCGATGCAAAAACAATGGCAATTCTTTTATAAATTAACGTATCAAATTTTTTCGCAAAAGTAGGTACAAACATCAAGAAAAAACTAACTGCTGCTTGTGCTGAATGTCCTGACGGAAAACTTGCATCTTGTATTTTTACAGATTGAATTTCAAACCAATAAGTAAAATCTTTTAGCGGATCTGCTAATCTATAAAATCTTTCTCTAGAAACAAATGATTTAATATACGAAACCCCAAACACCGCAACCGCACAACCTACTACACCAACAATTGCAGCACGATTTAATTCTTCTCTTTTTCCATTTCGTACTATGCGTAAACAAAGCAAGATTGAAACGATCAACCAAATAAGCATAAATAAAACCATAGGAATCAATGATTCTTTTACTTGATACACTATACAAATAGTCCCTACAAGAAGGTTATATCCCAATAATATTACACCAAAAATCCAAGAGATAATCGTTTTTAAACAAAACTTACATTCACTACTTATAATAAGGGCAACACATGCAAAAACGCCAACAATTGGTAGTGGCAATGTTCCAATAATTTCAAATACTCTTCCAAAAATACTATTCGGATTATATATCCACATCGCAATTTTTAAATCTGTAAATGTAAATATCCCCATTAAAATAATAAAGATGCAGATTCCTATTAAGAAGAATTTTTTCTGATTAAAACTATTTTTTTCCATTCACTTTCTCCTTCATATTATGACTTCGTAAGTTTAACACAATAGTTATCTTCCCTTTATCTTTATACAATCAAGATTCTGTTAAATTATCGTAAACTAAAAAATAACTATCTAATATGATAAAAAAAGATTTTTTATCTATAATATGTAAATAAAATAATCCAAAAGAAAAGGCCGTATAGTCTACGTGATACTTTTAAAATCACTTAACTGTTACGTCCCTTTTTCTATATCTTTATTCTTCTTTTAACTCCATGCGTTCACAGCTTTCCAATATTTCAATGACTTTAAACAGCCAGTCTTTGCTTTTTGGAAAGAAGACAGAAATCTTTTTATCCACAAAACGCATTTGAATGTTTTTAGAAATCGTTGTCATACGTTCAAAGAATTTAACCCCATCAATACGATTTGACCAGTTTTCTGAAAAGCTGATACGAATTCTTTTTGGCTCTTCCATAAATGTATCTACTATTGGTTCATTAATTAAAATATCCAGTCGTTTTTTCTCAAACAGCATTTGTACTGATTTTGGAAGTTTTCCATAATTATCTTTAATTTCTTCCATCATATCACGAAGCTGTTCCTTTGTCTGAATTGCTTCAATCCTTTGATATAATGTAATTTTTTCATAATCTTCATTCGCAAATTTTCCCGGTATATAGGCATCTACCGCAACATTTGCTTTTTTCATTACCGGTTTTTCTTCTTTTTTGATACCTTTTCTTTCCATAATGGCTTCATTTAACATTTCAATATACATGTCAATACCTACGGTATCAATAAAACCAGCCTGCTGTGGTCCCAGCATATCTCCTGCCCCGCGAATCGTTAAATCTCGCATGGCAATCTTATATCCGCTTCCAAGCTGAGTAAATTCCTTAATGGATTTTAATCGTTTCCCCGCCACTTCGCTTAACTGTTTTTGTGGAGAATACATCAAATACGCATATGCTAAACGATCACTTCTACCCACTCGTCCTTTGATCTGATACAGCTGACTTAATCCAAAATGATCGGCATCTTCAATAAGGATCGTATTGGCATTTGGAATATCAATTCCTGTTTCAATGATTGTTGTACAGACAAGCACCTGATAATGATTATCGGTAAACTGCAACATCACATCTTCGATTTCTTCTCGACTCATTTTTCCATGTGCCACACCAACTTCAATATCTGGTAAAGCTTCTCTTAATTTACGTGCCACATTATAAATCTCTTTTACATTATTGAAAAGATAGAATACCTGCCCATTTCGTGCTAATTCTCGCTGTATCACTTCTTTGATCATCGAAAAGTTTTTCTCTATTACATATGTTTGTACCGGCATACGATTGGATGGCGGAGTATCGAGCTGTGATAAGGAACGAATCCCAATCAAAGACATCTGTAAGGTTCTTGGAATTGGTGTTGCACTTAAGGAAAGTACATCAACACTGTTTTTTAATTCTTTTATTTTTTCTTTATGTTCCACGCCAAAACGTTGTTCCTCATCGATAACCAATAATCCCAAATCAGAGAATTCCACATCTTTAGATAGTAGGCGATGTGTTCCAATTAAAATATCAATATTGCCTTCTTTTACATCGTGTAAAAGTTTCTTTTGTTCTTTCAAAGGCACAAAACGATTGATCACCGCAATTTGTACAGGGAAATTTTGGAATCGTTTTACAAAGGTTTTATAATGCTGCAAAGATAAAATGGTTGTAGGACATAAAAATGCAACCTGTTTATTATCCGCAACGGCTTTAAATGCTGCACGTGCTGCCACTTCTGTTTTCCCAAAACCAACATCCCCACATAATAAACGATCCATCGGTTTGCTGGATTCCATATCCCGTTTGATTTCTTTTACCGCTTTTGCCTGATCTCGTGTTAATTCATAAGGAAAATCTTTTTCAAAATCAGCCTGTAAAGGTGTATCTGGTGCAAACGCATAACCAATATTTTCATCACGCTGTGCATATAGATGCAGCAAACGATCCGCAAGTTCCGCAATTTTTTCACTGACCTTGCGTTTTGTTTTTTCCCATTCCTTGCTTCCAAGTGTATTCAGTTTTGGTGAAGCACCTTCTTTAGAAATAAACTTGCGAATTAAATGAAACTGTTCCAATGGTATATATAAGGAAGCATCTCCCTTATAGACTACATGCAAATAATCTTTATGCATACCATCATTGTTTCGTGTTACGATACCTAAATATTTTCCTACACCATGCTGATTATGTACAACATAATCTCCTACACTTAATTCTTCATAATTATGTAATACTTCCGCTTCTTTAAACTTATTCGCAAAACGAGAAGTCTTTTGTGTTTTATGGAAAAGTTCTTTGCTGGTATAAACTGCGATATTTTCATTTACACAAGTAAAACCTTCCACCATAGCATGTTGAAGAAGTGAAATCCCTTCTTCCAGTACATCCTCTTCTTCCACAAGATGATAACTTACATTCTCTTCCTGTAAAATACGTTTTATTTGCACAATTTCTTTTTCATCAAGACACAATAAAACACGTCTATTTTTCGCCTGTGACAAAACTTCCTGCATCGTTCTTTCTAAGTTCACATCGCCTAACGACATGGATAGAATATTGGAAGATACCGGTTTTTTATAATCTACAAACATACCAAATTCCAATACTTCATGTCCCTGCAGTACATGATTCATATCTTCAAATACAGAGAATTTACATAAAGCTCTTCCCTCTTCAAACAGCTCCTGTAAATAAGAAACTGTTTCTTCCTGTATATGTTTGATGGATTCTTTTACTTCTTCCTTACTGGAAACAAGAATCCAGGCATCCTTTCGATAATCACAAAGCGTGCTTTTATCTTGCTGGAAAGCATAATAGCGATACAGCTTACCTTCCACTTCTCTTCGCTGCAGCATATCAAGATCTTCTAAAATCGTATCATATAAAGTTTCTTGCATATCTTCTGGTAAATGTTTTTTCTGTTTTTCAAATTCATTGATTGCATTTTGTCGAATTTCTTCCAGTTGTTTTTCTTCAAACAAAAAGGTGCTGGCAGGTAAAATCTTTATTTCCTGTATGACTTCTATTGTTCTTTGTGTAGAAATATCAAAAAAACGAATACTATCAATAATATTATCAAAAAACTCAATACGAATCGGGTGCTCATAATTCATTGAAAAGACATCAATAATCCCCCCGCGTGCTGCATAGCATAAAGGCTGATCCACACGATTCACATGGGTATAACCTGCTTCCTGCAACAACCGTTTCAAGTCATCATATGCAATCTCTTCATCTTGTTTCAAAGATAAGGTATGCTTTTCAAATTGTTCTTTTGATGGCTGAAAACGAATGGCACCAGCCGTGTTCATAACGCAGATATAAGGGCGATCCTCCAATAGTTTGCCCATTACTTCCATCTGGTTTGCTCTTGTCTCAGGAGAAGAGGCAACAGCTTCCACACGCAAAGATTCTTCCATCGTAAATAACAGCACATCTTCTTTTAATAAAGCAGATAAACGATCGTATAATTTCTGTGCAGAATATGCATTGTTTTTCACAATAAACATACTCTGCGGCTGCATACGATATGCACTGGCAATTAACAATGCTTCTTCACTTAAAGAAAGATTTCCTAATACACTTTCTTTTTTTAGAATACTTTTGACACCGGCATTTTCTGCCAGTTCTCTTAAAAGAATATCCACAATATCACCCTACTTTTTATTATATCGGCTCATGGTATCAATAAACGTATGCGTTAAAGAAAAAATAGCCGCATCTCTTGCCTGTTCCACTGCCTTTTTAAAATCTTCCTGTTCTTCTTTGCGTATTTTTCCCAGCACCCAGTTTACTACCGGTACTCGTGCATCTTTTCCAATCCCTACACGAATACGATTAAATTCCTGTGTATGCAAATGGGCAATGATATTTTTCATTCCATTCTGTCCACCGGCACTTCCTTTTTCACGAAGACGAATCTTTCCAACTGGCATATCCATATCATCATAAATTACCAGAATATCTTTTGCCTGTAAACGATAAAACTTCATAGCTTCCACCACTGCTTCCCCAGATAAATTCATATACGTCTGCGGCTTCATCAACAACACCTGTTCTCCATCAATACGTGTCAGTGCAATCAGTGCTTTAAACTTTTTCTGTGTAACTTCTACATGGCAATACTCTGCGATTGCATCAAGCACACTGAAGCCTGCATTATGTCTTGTATTTTCATATTCTTTACCTGGATTTCCTAAACCAACGATCAGTTTCATATATTCACCTCATACCACGACAAAATCTCATACATAAAGTGTATGAGATCGTGTTTCTTTCTTTGTGGATACATTATACAACGAGATATATGCTTATGCAAATCAAATTATTTCTACCATCCTTCATCTACAATCACCTAATTCTTTTCATCAATTATCACCAAGTCCAAATCCTTTTTTCATACTCTTTAATAAGATTTGTTTCTCCTATTCTAAATTGAACTCCTCGTTTTGATTTCACATAATAACATCAAAATTGCAATACACTATATCATTTCACTTATTAACACAGGAGTGAATAATAGCCATACTATTTTAGAATCTAATTCATCATATAAAAAGGACATCCCTCAAACAAACTGTCTAAGAATACCCTGTTCTATATGAAATTTTATAAACTTATTCTTTATGTGCAAATAAATCCAAAATATCTGCTTTGGACATTGTAGAAAGAGAACCATCGTTTCCTTCCACAAAACTATCCGCAAGATCTTTTTTCTGCTGTTGCAGCTTTTCAATCTTTTCCTCAATAGAATCTTTCATAATCATACGATACACCTGCACATTTGCATTTTGTCCAATACGATGTGCACGATCGGTTGCCTGATTTTGTGCTGATACATTCCACCATGGGTCAATGTGAATAACTGCTTCTGCTGCCGTAAGGTTCAAACCAGTTCCCCCTGCCTTTAAAGAAATCAAGAATATTGGTGTATCATCCTTTTGGAATGCCTCTACCATTTCTCTTCGTTTTTCCTTGTTTGTACTTCCTGTTAGCATATAATAAGGAAGCTTCTGCTTATCTAACTCCTGTGCAAGTAGATCCATTAAGGAAGTAAAGGAAGAAAAAATCAATATTTTCTTATTATTTTCATGAAGTGTATTTACCAAATCTATACAAGCCTGTAGTTTGCTGGAGGGAGTTTTGATACCTTCAAAAACCAATCGCGGATCGCAGCAAATCTGACGAAGCCTTGTCAGCATCGCTAAGATTTCAATTTTTCCAATACTGTTTTGATCTAGTTTCTGTTTTAACTCTTTATTTACCTGCATGGCATTCGCAAAATACAGTTTCTTTTCTTCTTCACTAAAATCAATCAAATACTGATGATCCACTTTATCAGGAAGTTCTGTCAATACATCTTTTTTCGTTCTTCGTAAAATAAATGGAGATACCAGTCGTTTCAATGCCTTATTTGCCTTTTCATCCTGCTTGGATACAATTGGTATTTCATAATGTTTTCTAAAGTGTGCATAACTAAATAAATAACCTGGCATTAAGAAATCAAAAATGCTCCAAAGTTCCGACAATGCATTTTCAATCGGTGTTCCACTTAACGCAAAACGATGCGTCGCCTGCAGCTGTTTCACACACTCTGCATTCTTTGTTTTCTGATTTTTAATATTTTGTGCTTCATCTAGTATAATCGTATCAAACATTATATCTTTATACTCTTCAATATCATTACGTAAATAATCATAAGAAGTAATATAAACATCAACATCTTCTGTATGATGAATCAAATTCTTTCGATGTTCTTTATTTCCAGTAATGATACAGCTAGATAGTGTTTTAGAAAACTTCTGAATTTCATCCTGCCAATTATAAATCAAAGATGCAGGTGCGACTACAAGGAATTGTTTTCCATCATCCTTTACACTATCTAACATACAAATTACCTGCAAGGTTTTCCCTAGCCCCATCTCATCTGCCAAAATACCATTGAATTTATACTGGTACATGGTCAACAGCCATTTCACACCGATTTTTTGATAATCTCGAAGAATATCCATATAATCTTCATTTACTGTATAACGAATTTTATTGTTTTGGAAATTTTCAATATATTGTTTCAATGCCTCATCACGATTGATTTTTAAACTGCTGTTTTCTTTTAAACGCTCATCTAAGGAAAGGGAATGAAAAGCATCCAGTTTTAAAGTTCCATTCTTAATATTTTTCTCTGATAAATCATAATCTTCCAAAAGACTTTCAATATCTTCTAGCTGTTCACTCTCTAAATGCAAAATCTGTCCTGATTTTAAACGTGTATAACGTTTTTTCTTTTTCATGGCTTTTAAAATAGTACCAATTTCTTTCATATCAAAATCTTCGGTATGAAAACTGATTTCCAACAAATTATTATTTAAATATACCCCTGTTGTAATTGTATAATTGGTTTTTTTACCAAGTTTCTTTAATGCGTCACTAACATAAACATCACAGATTTTTTGTAATGCCGGAACATTGTTTTGTAGAAAAGATATTGTATCATCCTCATCGATATTCATAAAGAATGCATTTTCTTCCTTATCTTTATAAACACTTTTTTCATCTAATACCGATAATAATATTTCTATATTTGCGTTTGTTTCATAATTCTGATTTGTTAGTAACGCTACTTTTTGTTCCTGTTCATCATATGCTACTGGTTGGAAAGATATGGTATCTGCATCATATACATCTCCATATAATTCCGGCTTATGTACAATAAAGTTTTCTGTTTTTATCTGTGGAAGAAGATCTTCTCCTTCTACAATATTTAAATTGGCTTGTATATGACGTAATATTTTATCATAAAATTCAGGATAATCATCAAGTGAAACAAATAAACGTTCTTGTGTCTGTATGATAAACAATTCTAAAAGCTCAAAAAATGATGCATGAAAACGAACCAGTTCTCCATCTTTAAACTTATAAAAATAGTTTTCTCCTCCTATGATAAACTCTGTATTTCTTGTCTCAAAACAAAGCAAATCTTCTTCCTTTGTTACACCAACACAAAATTTCATTTCTTCCGCTGGTTTTTTTGGATACATGATATCGTAAAATGTATCCGTTATTTCATAAGAATTTAATGGATACAAATAACGTCCAGATAAAAATTCTCTATCCATCATGATACATTTCTCCATAAAGTGAATAATTTTTTTAGAGTGCTCATCAAATTTTTCAATATCATGTACAAAGGCTAAGTTTTTCCCATATTTTACATATTGTTTTCGTTCTACTGCCTGAACAAAATTTGGAATATCTTTAATTACATATTTCTTCTCACATCCAACTTTAAATCCTACACGAAAGTCTTGAAAACCACTTCCCTCCTTATTTATTTCAATCGAATATATTTTTGTATCCAAACAAGAATTTATGGTTTTTTCATGTACCTGCTGTTTTTTCTTATACAGTTTATCCAGTGCGTGTTTTGACTGCATACGCAAAAATTCCAGTTCCTTCTTTCGTTTATATGCAGCATAACCCTGCATTTCATATGTATTTTCCCATTCATAATCTTGTGCTTCTTTACCTTCTAAAAAATCACAGACAGCTAATATATGAGGACAGTATTTTCGTAAAGAATAAGGATTAAATTCTTTACAATTACATTCAGAGTAATAATGTTCCACTCGATTATATTCTACCCTAAGGGATACATCGTAAAAAGCATCCCCCTGCTTGCATACAGCATCAATATGATAGGAATCCCATCCCTCATCACTTATCTCGAACTTAATTACTTGAATATCATTAAGGATTTTCTGTAAATCTGTTCTGTCTGTTTTTGTTGTAATATTAAAGCTTTTTAATAATTTAAATTTCATTCCGATTCCTCTTTTTATTTATATTTATTTTACCATATTTTCTATAAACATACTGTGTCAATTTCCATGTGCTGTCACTTTTACATTTCGTTTTTGAAAGCTTATTGTATCTTTTAACTCAATATTATAAAATATAAGAAAAGGAGGAATCCCTATGGCAACAAAGAAAAAACATAAGAAAAAAAAGAATATATCTTCTAAACCATCCTTTTATGATACATTTTATAAAACTAAAGAATCCAGTATAGAGGAATACATTCAGCAATTAAAAGATGCAGGATTTCACACTTCTAAAGAAGAAATCTTAAAACAATATGAAACACTAACTTCTGTTGAAGATTTAGTATTAAGCGTTTCTCCGACACATCGAACTGTATATCAAAAATTATTACTTAAACTCATTCCTGAACAATATGATCTACACACTTTATGTGATCCCTATTATATTTATGCAGATGCGCTTTCTTTATCAAATACAGAAATGGAAATACAGGAAGAAATTACTGAAATTTATAAACTGATGAAACGTATTGAAAACATGTATGCACAGCAGAAAAAAGATTTAATGTATTTTCATCATGTCTATGATTTCGATATTACTACTTTTTTAGTAACTGCCTTTATACGATATGCCAGCATTTGTCCAAATGATGAACAGATGCAGGAAGCAGAAAATCAGGCGAATAACCTTCTTTCGATTTATAAGAAAAACCAAAGCTTCTTTGCGGATATGAAAGCTGCCCTGTTATGTGGTTATGCAGCATCTGGTAATATAGAAATTGCGAACGAGAAAAAAGAAGAATTATTAAACATGTATCCAAAAGAGCCTTACTTTGTATATTACAGTTTACTGCATGGTATCGCATCATCAAAAAATATTGACAAGTTTGAAGATTTCTATAAAGAAGCAATGAAATATATGGTATTCTCAGCAGAGGAACAAACATTCAAAGATCAAATCACACTTTTATATAAAGCCTATGAAGAATATCTGAAAGGAGCCAAGGCATGAGAATTCAAGAGCTAGCTTCCTATCGAAATGAAAAAAACTTTTCATCTCCTTTTTATGCAGAATTGTTTTGTGACGATATATGGGGAGATAATGGAGAAGACTGTGCAAGTGTAACGATTCACCCTACAAAAGAAGGATGGCATCTTCATTACATACGTACACAAAGTGGAATTCCTTATCCTTTTGCCCCACATACCAGCAAGATCGTTGATGAATATGAAAAAGATGTAAACGATGAACAATTTTATGACTACCTACTGCTTCATAATTTACAAGAAGCTTTTATGGACTATATCACCACAGTGTAATATCTGTGGTTTTTTTATGAAGAATAAAAACTTAACTATAAAAGACAGTGAATAAGCTAACTCTACCATTCGTAGATTGTCTCTTAAGGTAAAAACCATTACAATACCAATAGGAGGGAATACTATGAAGCAAATAAGTAATGAAAAATTTGGGCAGTTTCTTGTTGAACTGCGAAAAGAAAAAGAAATGACACAAAAAGAACTGGCTGAAAAACTATTTGTATCGGATAAAACAGTAAGTAAGTGGGAATGTGGAGTTTCCCAAACAAAAGGATATTAAGAAATAACCTGTGTTTACCTGCTTGCAAATTATTGTATTTGGATAAACGAGAAAAAAACTTTTTATTGACAGATATAATATCAGATATTATAATTGTCCGTAATTGAATAACTATCTTCAGGGCAGGGTGTAATTCCCTACCGGTGGTATAGCCCACGAGCCGAAAGGCATGATTTGGTGAAATTCCAAAGCCGACAGTATAGTCTGGATGAAAGAAGATGAAAGTAAGTTTATGCTTTTTTTGCGTGCTCTGGAATGATTTTATATTGTTTCAGAGCATTTTCTTTAATCGCATAAATCCTCTTTTGCATGTCTTGGATAGATTTTATTCAAGGCATGTATTTTTTTGGAGGTGTAAAAATGAGCGATACAGAATACATGAAATTAGCAATAAAACTGGCAAAAAAAGGTGCTGGCTATGTCAATCCTAATCCTATGGTTGGGGCAGTAATTGTAAAAGATAATCGAATTATAGGACAGGGATACCATGAAATCTTTGGTGGATTGCATGCAGAGAGAAATGCATTAAAAAATTGTAGGGAGTCACCTGTAGGAGCAACACTTTATGTAACACTTGAACCATGCTGTCACTATGGTAAGACACCACCTTGCACAGAAGCAATTATTAAAAGTGGCATTACAAGAGTAGTCGTCGGAACTTTAGACTGTAATCCTATTGTGTCTGGAAAAGGTGTAAAGGTACTTGAGGAAAACAACATTCAAGTTGTGATAGGAATTTTAGAAATGGAGTGTCAACAGTTAATCAAAGTTTTTAGAAAATATGTTACAAGGCATATTCCTTATGTTTTTATGAAATATGCAATGACAATGGACGGGAAAATAGCAACTTATACAAATCAATCAAAATGGATAAGTGGCGAAAAAGCGAGAAAACAAGTACATCAATTCAGGCATAAGGTTACTGCGATCATGGTAGGAGTGAATACCGTTATTCAAGATGACCCTTTACTGACATGCCGATTAGAAAACGGGGAAAATCCTATTCGTATCGTATGTGATACAGATTTAAGAACACCCATTACATCAAAAATTATCAAAACAGCGAATGACATTAAAACATATATCGCTACTTCTTCTATTGATGAAAGTAAGATTGCTCTTTACAGAAAATGTGGTTGTGAAATTATTTATACGAAGAAAAAAGGTAATCATATTGACTTAATGAATTTAATGCAATGTTTAGGAAATATGCAGATAGACAGTCTACTTTTAGAGGGTGGAAGTGCAATGAATTGGAGTGCTCTTGAGCAACAGATTGTTGATGAGGTGCAAATTTATATAGCACCTAAAATATTTGGTGGGAGTGCAAAAAGCCCTGTAAGTGGTCAAGGTGTTGCTTTTCCTAATGACGCCATTATGCTTAAACCATATGCTTTTTCTCAAGTGGGAAATGATTATTTCATAGAAAGCGAAGTGATTTATCCATGTTTACAGGAATAATAGAAGAAATCGGTAAAGTAGAAAGAATACAGAAAGATACTTGTAACTGTAAACTATCCATTAAAGCTTCAAAAATATTAGAGGATATACATTTAGGCGACAGCATAGCAGTCAATGGTATCTGCCTTACAGTTACTTGTTTCACTCGACAATCTTTTACAGTTGATGTGATGAATGAAACATGGAACAGAACGGCTCTTAGCCTGTTAAGACATGGAAGCCTTGTGAATTTAGAAAGAGCTATGCCTATGAATGGCAGGTTGGGCGGTCACATTGTTACGGGGCATATTGATGGGACAGGCAGAATATCGTCTGTGCGTAGAGACAAAAATGCGGTGTGGTATCAAATCAATACGCAAAGAGAAATCTTAAATCTAATTGTTGAAAAAGGTTCGATTGCTATTGACGGTATTAGTCTTACTGTCGCAAAAGTATCGAAAGCAGATTTTTCGGTATCCGTTATCCCTCATACTTTGGAGCAAACAATTCTCAAGAATAAACAAGTCGGGGATATGGTAAACCTTGAAAATGATATATTAGGGAAATATGTGCAGAAACTCATAGACAACAGCAATGAAACAGAGTTGTCGAAAGAGTTGTTATGCCGATACGGATTTTAGCAGAAAGGATAAAGGAATTATGAAATATCAAAAAATAAAAGAGGCATTGCAGGCGTTACAAGAGGGAAAACTTGTTTTGGTTATGGACGATAAAGAGAGAGAAAATGAGGGGGATTTAATTTGTTCGGCACAATTTGCGACAACAGAAAATGTTAATTTTATGGCGACTTATGCAAAAGGCTTAATCTGTATGCCTATGAGTGAAAGTCTGGCTAACAGGCTCATGCTTTCCCCTATGGTTGAAGATAATACAGATAACCATGAAACTGCCTTTACAGTTTCTATTGATTATAAGGATACTACAACAGGTATTTCTGCCGAAGAAAGAGGATTAACGGCTCGTATGTGTGTGACTGAGAATGTAAATCCCTTTGACTTTCGTAGACCGGGGCACATGTTTCCTCTGATTGCAAAGAACGGAGGTGCTTTGGAAAGAAATGGACATACAGAAGCAACGGTTGACCTATTGAGGTTGGCTGGCTTAAAAGAATGTGGCTTATGTTGCGAAATTATGAATGAAAACGGGAAAATGATGAGAACACCTGATTTAATTCAGTTTTCTCAAACACACCATATACCTACCCTCACAATTAAAGAATTACAGGAATACAGAAAAGTATATGATTTGCTTGTAGAATGTGTTTCGGTTGTAGAAATGCCTACAAAATATGGGAATTTCAAAGCACATTGTTATATCAATAAATTGAATGGAGAACATCATGTTGCATTGGTTATGGGAGATTTGAATAATGGAAACGATGTGCTATGTCGTGTCCACTCAGAGTGCTTAACAGGAGATGCCTTTGGCTCTTTACGCTGTGATTGTGGACAGCAGTTAGATAAAGCAATGAAAATGATTGCAGAAAATGGTTCTGGTGTATTGCTTTATATGCGACAAGAGGGACGAGGTATCGGGCTTGTCAATAAACTAAAAGCCTATCATTTACAGGATAACGGTATGGATACACTTGACGCCAACCTTGCATTAGGATTTCAAGGCGATTTAAGAGAATATTATATCGGTGCACAGATTTTAAGAGATTTGGGAATAAAATCATTGCATTTACTTACAAATAATCCTGATAAAGTTTATCAGTTAGAAGATTATGGAATGAAAATTTCAAGCAGAGTACCGATTGAAATAGAAGCAAATCCTTATGATAGTTTTTATCTAAAGACAAAGAAAGACCGAATGGGACACATTTTGAATATGGAGGAAAAATAAATGAACACTTTTGAAGGAAATTTAGTAGCAGAAAATATAAAAATCGGTATTGTTGTAGCAAGATTTAATGAGTTTATAACTTCTAAGCTATTAGCAGGTGCATTAGATAATTTGAAAAGAGAAAATGTTGGTGAAAAGGACATAGAGGTAGCTTGGGTTCCGGGAGCATTTGAAATACCTTTGATAGCGTCTAAAATGGCAAAAAGTAAAAAATATGATGCGATTATTTGTTTGGGAGCAGTTATTCGAGGTAGTACAAGCCATTATGATTATGTGTGTAGTGAGGTATCAAAAGGAATTGCTCAAATCAGTTTAAATACCGAAACACCAGTTATGTTTGGTGTTCTTACGACAGATACGATTGAACAGGCGATAGAACGAGCTGGTAGCAAAGCAGGAAATAAAGGCTCTGAATGTGCACAGGGAGCTATTGAAATGGTAAATCTAATTCGTGCATTAGAGGTATAATATGATTGGGGATTAAAAGGTAAAGCGAAAAAGCATAATAGGCGGAGTGATCCAGACACGGCGGTGGGAAAATCTCTTAGATTTTTCCACCGTTTTTAGTGGCTGGTTCACTCCGGCAGTTGAGCGAGCTTGCGAGCGAACAGTAAGCCCCCGTTATCTAACAAGGGGGGCACAAAAAACAAGAAACAATATACACTACTAAGCGGAAAACGCTGTATTTACAAGGTAAAATCGCTTTTAATAGGGTGTTAACTAAAAAGCACTCATTTAATACATAAAAATTGAATAAGACATAGGAAAGACAGTTGATTTCAAACGAGAAATTGATTGTCTTTTCTTTTGCGGAAATTTAAGTATAGGCAATTATCAAATATGGTAGTTGCCTTTTTTGATTGGAGGAATTGAAGAATGAATGATAAAAACTTTATAGAAGAATTAAGACAAAAGCGTGAAGAATATGGAGTAACACAAAGAAAACTTGCTGTTGCCTGTGGTATCAGTCGTACATATTTTAACCAGATAGAGAATGGGACTGTTGTTCCCTCTGCTGAACTAAAACAAACGATAGAAAAACAGATTGAGCGTTTCAATCCGCAAGAACCACTATTTCTGTTGATTGATTACTTCCGTGTCCGCTTTCCTACGACAGACGCATTAAAGATTATTCGTGAAGTATTACAACTAAAAGCCGATTATATGCTTTATGAAGATTTTGGAAAATACGGATATGAAAGCAAATATGTTTTAGGCGACATCAACATCATGTGTTCCATGCAAGAGCATTTAGGTGTTTTATTAGAACTAAAAGGCAGAGGGTGTCGGCAAATGGAAAGTTATCTATTGGCACAGGAACGCTCATGGTATGACTTTATGCTGGATTGTTTAACGGCAGGTGGTAAGATGAAACGACTTGACTTGGCAATCAATGATAAAGCAGGAATATTAGATATTCCAAAGTTAAAGGAAAAATACAAGGCTGGCGAATGTATCTCCTACTTTCGTATGCAGAAAGATTACAGCGGTACGGAAAAATGTGGTAGCGATTTACCAAAGAATACAGGAGAAACCTTATATCTCGGTTCAACCAGTAGTGAGTTATATATGTGTGCCTATCAGAAAAATTACGAGCAGTATGTCAAAAATGGCATAGAAGTTGAAGATACAGAAATCAAGAACCGTTTTGAAATACGCATGAAGAATGAACGAGCCTATTATGCGGTTGTAGATTTACTGACCTATCGGGACGCTGAACGCACCGCTTTTTCTATCATCAATCATTATGTCCGCTTTGTTGATAGAGAAGATGATAAACCGAAAAGTCAATGGAAAACAAATGATGATTGGGCATGGTTTATAGGGGAAAATAGAGAGCCGATACGATTAACGACTAAACCAGAACCTTATACTTTACAAAAGGCATTACATTGGTTACAAAGACAGGTTGCACCAACCATAAAAATGGTACAAGCATTAGACAGAGAAAATCATACAACGATACTGAAAGATATGATTGAGCAGGCAGAACTCAAAGATAAGCATAAACACTTATTACAATTAGAAAAATCAACCATAGAAGAACGCATAGATACCGCTGTCCCACAAGAGAATGACGGTATTTTTTAATTTCTTCAAAATATCTGCAACAAAACATCAACTTGTGTACAGATATGGTACGAGAAAAGGAAATCTAACTTTTTTTGAAAATAGGTCATCAAATCAAGGTTTCCATTCCCTATATGGAGTGAAAGAAGAAAAGTTTTGAAAAAATGTCGGAAATTCAAGATGAGTGGACAGTGTTATGTGAAAGAAGACAAAGTATCTTCAATTTGTATTCAAACAGGTATTAGCAGTTGAGTGTTGATGTGAAAAGAAGAAAATATTTTCATTCTCAACTTAACATTTGGTAGTTGTCGTTCCCTATATGGAGCAAACAAAATCTTTCATTTCATAGTTGGCAGTAACGGTATTGCATAGGTAGTTAGGGTGTGAAAAGAAATCTTTTCATCATCAACTTAGCAGAATGACAATTTCTTTCCCTATATGGTACAAGAAAAGAAAAAAGTTTTGAATATTGGTTACGCTTTTACTCTTTTCCAACGCGATATATAGGAAAGATGATTTTCTTCTTTCAATCGCTCTTTGACAACTGAATAAAGCAATTCAATACCTTTGACAGACAGCGAGCCGTTGAAACAGATACGCCATGACCTTTCTCCTGCAAAAGTGAGCGACAACCTATCTGTGTTCTTGTAAAAGATTTGTCCTCTTTTATCGCCATGACCTGTGCTGTCAGATAATGATACTCCCGTACAGCCACAGCTTGAGCGTTAAAAGCGTCGCACGCAATGGGTACGGCTACATAAGAACTATGCAGAGGTGGAAGTCCTGTGGGCTATGACAAAAGCCGTTGAATTGCTTAGAAAGATTTTACAGAAAGGGGGTATGTGTTATTGATAATGCTGTAAAAACAATTCAAAAGAAAAATAACAAGTGTGGCATTGGCAACAGAGGAAAGACAAAGATTGTTGTAAAAGAGCATTTCTCCGAAAAGGGAAAGACAATGGAAGAACTTCTAACTGATGTCATGTTGGAAAAAGCAAAGCAGACAATCGCATAAAATCGGTGCA